>ERZ772935.235-NODE-235-length-22718-cov-5.899572_pt1 | contig 22718 bp, 17 predicted proteins | sample MGYA00511683_ERZ772935 | MGnify/ENA primary metagenome ERZ772935 (study PRJEB29015, sample SAMEA2738086) | human oral metagenome | biome: human oral; feature: human-associated habitat; material: saliva | place: China | collected 2228 ...
GTCAGGACGCGCTCGCCGTGCTCATTGCCGACGACAACCCGCTCGACACCTACCTAGTGCACCACCCGGAGGCGATTTTCGGGCAGGAGGTTGAGGCGACCGTATTCGACCCGACGAACCCGTACGTGCTCTCCCCGCAGCTGTGCGCCGCCGCGCAGGAGGCACCCATCCGCACCGAAGAGCTGAGCCTCTTCGGGCCGCACACCGCCACCCTGCTGGATCGGCTGGTGCAGCAGGGGTATCTGCGTCGCCGCCCGGACGGCTGGTACTGGACACACGCCGAATCAGCCGCCGAGCTGGTCGATATTCGCGGCACCGGCGGCGGACCCTACCAGCTCATCGACGCCGAAGACGGCACCCTCGTTGGCACCATGGACGCCGCGCACGCCATGAGCCAGGGGCACCCGGGCGCAATCTACATTCACCAGAACGCGCAGTACGTGGTCGAATCCCTCAGCGAGGGCGAGCGCGTGATTCTGCTCAGCCGCGTCTACCCGGACTACTACACGCGCGCCATTGAGAGCACCGAAGTGCGTATTCTGGCGGAGCGTGCGCGGGTCAGTTACGGTACGCACAACATGGTTGGGGAAGCGGTTCCCGGTGAGTCCGCTCATGGTGAGTCAGCTCCCGGCGAGCCTGTTCCCGACGCGCAGCAGCTCGCCCCGCTCACCATGCACCGCGGGCAGGTTCAGGTCACCGACCAGGTCACCGGTTACCGGCGCTTCTCCGTTTACGGCGGCGAATACCTGGGCGAAGAGGCGCAACCCATGCCACCGGAAGTGCTCATGACCGAGGCGGTCTGGTTCACCTTCGAGCCCAGTTACCTGTTCGGCGCGGGCGTGACCGAAGAGGACAGCCCCGGCACCCTGCACGCCGCCGAACACGCCGCCATCGGATTACTGCCGCTGATCGCCACCAGCGACCGCTGGGATTTGGGCGGACTCTCCACGCTGCTTCACGTGGACACCGGCAGGCCCACCATTTTCGTCTACGACGCCGCACCCGGCGGCGCGGGCATTAGCGAACGCGGCTTCAACGCGGTTGCGCAGTGGCTGAGCGCCACCCTCGAAGCCATCGAAAGCTGCGGATGCGAAAACGGTTGCCCCTCCTGCGTGCACTCGCCCAAGTGCGGCAACCGCAACGAGCCGCTCAGCAAGCACGGCGCGCGGGCGCTACTAACGGCGATGCTGCGGAGTATGGCGGAGGCATAGGGTTACTGCAAGAGGTGTAGGCGTGCAGGAGGCGTAGGGAGTGCGGGGGTGTAGAGCATGCTGGGATGACAACTCCCGATGAGCGTAAATAGCCTAGTCGGCAGGGCTTTCTGGCTCAGCTGAGCCTTCTGTCTCGGGTGGGTTTTCCGGCTCAGGAGGTTCGGACACCGAGTCCCGCTCGGCTTCCAGCTCTTCCTCCAGCTCGGCGACCTCATCGGGGCTCAGCTCCTCCGCGTTGCCCGCCGCCTCGTGCTCTTCTTCGGGGCGCTCTTCTTCGGGATGCTCAGCCCCGGCGCGGGCACGCACCCTCGCCGGGCCCAGCGCACCTATGGGTCCTGCAACCGGGACGGCGACCGTCACCTCCACCGTTTCGGGGCGATCCGGAAACGTACAGGATTCCAAGTGCGCACCGTGACGTTCGGCAAGATCCGCCGCCACCGCGCACGGGTCCCCCGCAGTGAGCCCACGGTAGGCGTCCGCCGCCGCGAGCGCACTCAAATCGGCGGCCGCGGAAGCCCTGCGGTTCGCGGACACTACCCCAATAAGCCCGGCAATCACCACGGTCACCACCAGTAGCACGGCAATGATGGTGAGGGCGAGAACGGTGCCGCTGCCCTCCTCGGAGTGTTCTTCCGCAGACCAGGCAAGACCCGAGCTTTTATTCACCATCATTGCCGGCGCTTTCTTCACTACCGCCGCCGCCTTCAACGCGGGCGTGAGCATCCGCCCGCAGCACCCAGCCGGTTGCCGACCCAATCACGCCGGGGGCGGGGAGGCTCACCCGCACGTGCACCTGTCGAGCGCGCCCCGCCTCTGCCGCGGCTACATCATCAGGAGAAACGGAAATCTGCACGCTCTGCGCCGGGTCGATGCGGCTGACGGCGGAGCGAATCTGTGCCTCGGAATCTCCACGGGCGGCGGCTCGTGCGGCCGTTCGTGCGGACTCCTCCACCTTCAGCTGCGCAACACCCGTGGAGGCGGCACCCAGGCAGAGGGCAAGCACCACCGTCACGGCGGGTAGGGCGACCGCAAATTCGGCGGTAATCACGCCCTCTTCTGCCGGACTCTTGTGCGGGGTCGAGGGTGTAGGTTCTGCCCCGGCTTTCCCCGCAGGGAGAGCACGTGCCCAAGCACTCAAATTCACATGAGCGTTCATTCTTTATTCCTCCTTTCTGGCTTGAATTTCCGCAGAACTTAGCATCTAGAGCAAAACCCTGGGGCGGGTTTTCAATGCCTCTAGACCAATGCCTCTAGAACAGCCCCGTATTGCCCGCAATGGACAGGGCGTTACGCACAATATCCAGGAGCATGGAACGTACCTCATCTGACTTGAGAATCAGCACTAGCAGACCCGCAAAACCGACCGCCGCGAGCATCACAATGCCGTACTCCGCGGTGGAGGCACCCTCCTCCGGATCGCCCGCCGGGGCGTACTCTTCGAGCGCCTTCTCCTCGCTCTCAGCGGGCACATATTCGGCGCAGCCGGGCGCGTGCTCACCCAGGCTGCGGCAGGTGGTGCCGCATTCGTCCAGGGTGCAGCCCTCGGCGAGCGCGCGGGCAATGGTCAACGCCTGCTCGGGGCTCAGACGATCCGTATTCATATCGATCTCCATTTCGGCGGGGTCAATCCTGGGGCCGGCGTGGTTCAGCTCAGCACCGGCGGGCAGTTCAGCATCGCTGAAGAGCTCGGTATCAGTGAAGAGCCCGGTATCGCTGAAAAGCTCGGGGCATTCTTCGCGCAGCTGTTTCATGGTGGTGGCGATGGCAACGGACAGCGGCACGGGGCCCAGAATGGTCTGCGCTTCTGCACCGGGTGCGGCAGGCTGAATTTCACGCGGAGCACCGATCGGGGCGTTGACCGGAGCGCCGGCAGTGTGCAGGTCGTGGCGGATTGCTTCGCAGAGGGTGTTCGTCATTGGTTTTCCTTTCGTTGTGCCCCATTCGTTCGGGGCGGGGTGGGTGCCCATCCGCGTTCGCGGCAGATGGGCGAGGGTCTAAATTTTTCGGCATTTCAGCTAGTCAACAGTGCTTATGGGCACAATTCTTTAGCCGGTCAGCGTGGGCAGTAGCGATATGAGGATGGGCACGATACCCAGGCAAATAAAGGCGGGCAGCGAGCACAGCCCGAGGGGCACCACGAGCGCTACCGAGAGCTTTCCGGCGGCGCGTTCCGCCGCGCGGCGTTCGCTGAGGCGGTGCGCATCGGCAAGGGAGAGCAGCAGCGCGGTGCTAGGTGCGCCGCCCGTGTAGGCGGGGGCGAGTGCATCCCGCAGCTCGCCGAAGGTTCCCGCCGCGGAGCCCGACCAGGCGCTCCCCCAGCCGCTGCCCATCTGCAGGCGCTGGCAGACCGCGTGCAGGTGGCGACTATTAAGCGCCTCGGCGAGGGTGCCCAGGGCGGCGAGCGGTGCGAGCCCGGCGCGTAGTTGCGCGGCGAGTAGTTCCAGCACGAGGGCGGTATCAACGGGCGCGGGTCCTACTGGCGAGGTCGGCTTTTTCGCCTCAGATTCAACATTCGCCGCGCTGGTGCTCAACCTAGCACTCTCCATCTCCGCCCGATGCACGAGCGCGGCGGTCCAGCGGCGCCCGGCGAATGCGAGCCCCAGCCCGAGCAAACCGGTGAGCGCCCCGAGAATGGATCCGGTCAGCACGCCCACGGGGTCGCTACCCATGAGCACCCCCAGCCCGAGGCCGAGTAGCGGTAGCCAGGAGAGAATCCTGCCGGTGGCGCGCGGCGCGGCGAGTGCGCTCTGCCTGCCCAGGAGCGCGTCGATGCGCTCTTCGGCGTGTTCTGCGGCGCGTTCCAGGCTCGTGGCAAGCGGCGCACCGGCGCTCTCACTCATGCGCAGGCTCAGCTGCAGGTCGTGCAGGCGTTCGCGGCTGTGCGGGCGCATCCGGATGCCGTTTTCGAGCAGCTGGGCGCAGGCGAGGTGGGCGGGGGCGCCCCAGGAGGTAAGCGTGGCGAGAGCCTGCATGAAGCGGCGGATATCTTCGGCGCACCGCTTGTGCCCGTAGTCTTCGGAAAAAGGCGAAATACCTCGTGCCCGTCGGGGTCGGGTGTTTTTCCGGGCGGCTATGTTCTTCGCGTGCGTTTTCCCCGCATCCGGTACCAGCTCGTTCTGCGCGAACTGCCCGAACTGTTCGGCGACCGGGTTGGCGTGCACCGCCTCCTGCAGGGGAATGCCGGCGCGCAGGTTCAGGGCGAGGGTGCGCAGCATGAACGGCCACATGCGCATTTCCTCGGCGCTGGCTGGCCCAGCTAGGCGCTCAGCCCAGCGTTCGCGAAGGCTTCCGTTACTCTTCTCGTTTTGCTTCATTGCTTCCTCCTTTCACGTTTTCCGTTTCACAGGGGCTAGTACCCCACTTCGGAGCCCACAGAAATGCGCCTGACCTGCAGATACTCTTCGCTCCCCTCAACTGTGGGGTGCAGGCTGTAGACACCCTCGATGCGGCGGCATCCATCCCGGTGTTCCAGATGGATAATGCGTTCAAAAGCCGTCACCGTATGTAGAGCGACCGTTCTACTATCCAGTCCGGCGAGCGCACCCAAGGCACACAAACGCAGGGATACCGCCTGCGCACTATTGGCATGCAGGGTCGTTCCGGCGCCGCGGTGGCCGGTATTCATGGCGGTCAGCAAGTGCATCACCTCCGCGCCGCGGCACTCGCCGACCACGAGCCGATCCGGGCCCATACGCAGCGCCTGCACAATCAGCTCACCCAGCCCGATTTCGCCGGCACCCTCGGAGTTGGCGGCGCGGGTTTTGAGGGCAATAACCTGCTCATGCTGCGGCGCAAGTTCCGGAGTGTCTTCAAGCAGAATGAGGCGCTCCTGCGGCGTGCACAGTCCCAGCAGGGCGTTGAGCAGGGTGGTTTTGCCGGTGCCGGTACCCCCGCTAATGAGGAATCCGCGGCGTTCGGCAATCATGCGGCGCAGGTAGGCGGCGGTCGCCTCATCGCACAGCCCGGCGGCCTGTAGCTGCGCCAGGGTGGGGCGTTCGCGGGCGGGTAGGCGCACGGAGAGCCGGGTGCGTTCGCTCAGCGGCGGGATAATCGCGTGGATGCGCCTGCCGTGCTCGTCGCTAATGTCAGCCGCCGGATGCGCGGCATCCAGCTGCCCGCCATGCCTGCGGATGAGCCGCTCGGCGAGGTCACGCACGCGCCGCTCGTTGCCGAGGCTCAGCGCCACGGGCCGGGTGGTTCCGTTGATGCCCACCCAGATATCGCAGGGCGAGTTCACGTAGATATCGGTGATGGTTCCGGCTCGTTGCCCCTCGTCAAGAAGCAGGTCGAGGGCGCCGAGGCCGTAGAGTTCCGCGGCGAGGTAGCGCAGCGCGGTCTGCCGGTTGACGGGCACGTATTCCACGCTGGGGTAGCTCCAGGAGGCGGGCACGGGATGCGCCGTTTTGGCGCGGAATCTTCGGGGCTTCGTCACATTAGTTCCGTCTGTGCCCGCTCCTTCTGCGCTCGCGTTCCCCCAAGCATTCCCCTGGCATCCGCCGTCGATGGCGCAGATCGCCTCATCCACGGCGTTTTCGAGAATCTCGCGGAGGGGCTGGGATTCCTGGAGTAGCCCGCTGTCCGCGGCACTCACAGTGTTTGCACTGCCAGCGGCAGTTCCCCCTTCTGCGGGCGGCCGCTCCCCTGCCTTCTCAACCCCGGCTCCGAATCCGTTACCGAATCCGCCACCGAACCCGACACTGACCCGGGCGCTAAAACCGCCACCGAAACCACCCAGAGCGATAGCACTCATCTGCGGCGAGCGTAGGATCAGTTCGCGGGCATGCAGGGCGACGGCGCGGGCGCGATAGTCTTCGGGAATGAGCAGGGCGGGTAGCGAGTGCGCGCGGGTATCCGGCGCATACGTGGTTGGACTCTGCGCGGTGCGGGTCGGGTAGCCGTTGGGGTTGGCGGTGTTGCTCGTCATGGCTCTAGGAGAGCATTGCACCCACCCCGAATTTTTAAGAGAATGAGCGTTCTGTGGATAACTCCTCGTGCACCCCGAAATATCCACGATGCACGCACCTCAAACGAACAAAACGCACGCATCCGGCGCTTTTATGACAAATCGCGGCGCGTTCAGCCCTCTCGCTCCCGTCGTACTTTTCGCCCGTATCCCGAGCCCGCTTCATTCCGCAAACCGCCCGCCCGCGACCGCAAACCACGCGCCTTCGCACCCGGTCACCGATAATGGAAGAATGTACGTTCTGCTCAGTCCTGCCACCGGCGCGGGTATTACCGCCCAGACCGGCACCTCCGCGCACCCGGTCACCTCGGCTATTGCCGCGGGTGCGTCTTCGCGCGGCGCTCAGCCGGTGACCTCGTGGGGTGCTTTTCATTTTTCAGCGCCGACCGCTGAGCAGTTGCAGGACCCGACCTTTATTCCGCGGATTACACGCGCGGATCGGGTGAGTGCGGCGAATCTTCCGACGTATGTGCGAGAGGTAGAGCGGCAGGCGGCAGATTCAGCGCAGGCGCGTTTCCCGCGCTGGATTTGGGCTGATACCCGCCACGTTGACCCGCTGCTTCTGCGCCGCGGGGTGCGGGTGCATCTGTGCCATGATTTGCGTCTGGTGCAGCGAATTTTGGTGACTGCCGCTACGCATCCGAGCGGTTTTGTGGAGTACAGTCCGGTGCTGGATCTTTCTGATGTGCGTGAGGCGGTGGATCCTCAGGGGTATCTGCCGGTGGCGCGGCAGATTCAGGGTCAGGAGGAGCTGTTCGGCGCGGACTTTTTGAGTATGCCCGCTACCAACACCACCCAGTCCCCCGCAGATTCTTCCCCCGACTTCCTTGAGGCGGCGCCTCATGAGCCTTTTGCCCCGCAGTTGGCGGCGGGCCCGGTGACTCTGCTTCCGGAGCATCCGGTGGTGCGTGTGCTGATGCGTGAGTGGCTGGCGCAGGTGCGCGCTATCGGTGCGTCGAGGCACCCGGAGCGGCTGCGTCTTTTGGCGGCGGCGGAGTCAGCCGGTGCGTTGGTGGCGGCTGAGATTGGCTATTACGGCATCCCGTTTAATGTGCAGGCGCATCATGAGCATCTGTGCGAGTTGTTGGGTCCGCGCCCGACACCCGGGGAGCGTCCGCTGAAGATGCAGGAGTTGGCGGAGCAGATTCAGCGCATGCTGTTTATGCCGTCGTTGAACCCGGATTCGCCGCAGGATCTTTTGCGTGCTCTGCAGTCTGCGGGGGTTTCGGTGAAGTCTACGCGTTCGTGGGAGTTGAAGAGCTGGGCGGATGCGATTCCGGCTCAGCGGGAAAAGCGTTGGGCGCTGATTGACCCGATTCTGCGCTATAAGAAGCTGTACCGCATTTGGACTGCTAACGGCTGGACGTGGGCTGATACCTGGGTTTCTGAGGGTGCGTTCCGCCCGCATCTTGAGGTGGGTGGCGCCGCGACCGGGCGCTGGGGCGCTTCCGGCGGTGGTGCGTTGCAGCTGCCTGCGGAGATTCGTCAGGCGGTGCAGGCGCCGGAGGGTCAGGTGCTGACGGTGACGGATGGCTCGCAGATTGAGCCGCGCATTTTGGCGGCGTTGAGCCGTGATGAGGCGCTTGCTTCGGCGGGTCGTGGCGCTGACCTGTATGCGGGTATTGCCGAGTTGGCGCGCATGAAGGGTGTGGGTTTGACGGAGCGTTCCCACGCGAAGGTGGGCATGCTGGCGATTATGTATGGCGGCCGTAGCGGTGAGATTGGTGCCCTGTTGCCGCATGTAGCGGCGCTTTTTCCGCAGGCGATGGAGTTTACGGAGCGTGCGGCTCGTATTGGTGAGTCGGGCGGTCAGGTGACGACTTTTTTGGGTCGTACGTCCCCGCCGGTGGATGAGCGTTTCCGTGAGATTGTGGCTGATCGGTCTTCGCCGGCGGCTGAGTCGCGTGCGGTGTCGACTGCGCGTGCGCACGGGCGTATGACCCGCAATTTTATTGTGCAGGGTACGGCGGCGGAGTGGGCTTTGTGCTGGATGGGCGCGGTGCGTTCTCGTCTGTTGTCGGAGCGGATTTTTGGTATGCCGATGCGCACCCGCATTGTGTACTTTTTGCACGATGAGCTTCTGCTGTGCGGTCCTGAGCTGGAGGCGGATCGCGTGGAACGCATTGTGCGTGAGGGCGCTGCGGAGGCGGCGCGCCTGCTCTTCGGTCGGGTGCCGGTTGATTTTCCGGTGTCGGTGGCACGGGTGCGCAACTACGCTGACGGTAAATAAAGATAAAAAAATAGGGGCAGCAGGTAGCTTCATTCACGCTACCTGCCGCCCCCTATCTACGCTCTATTCTGCGCACCATATCCGCTGGTCAGACACTTATCCAGCCGGTTTTTATTCCTCGTAGTTATTCCTCGTAGCCGGGTGCCGGGCGCATCTTTTTCGTATCCCAGGGCACGGTCCAGCCGAGCGAGTCGAAGATCCGGTCCAGCAGAATTGCGGTGAATCCCCACACGGTGAATTCTTCGCCGCCGGGCATGCGCACCTCGAAGGCGGGGGTGCGGTGTGAGGTGCGGCCGCGTTTGACGTAGGCGGTGTGCCGGTTGGCGGGGTTCAGCAGATCGCGCACCGGAACCCGCGCGATGAGGGCCGATTCGTTGCGGTCGACCACGCTGACGGGCACGGGGCTGTTCCACCAGCCGAGGACGGGGGTGACCATGAAGTTGCTGATGGGTAGCGGCAGGGTGCGTAGCTGGCCGAGGATCTGCACGCCGGAGGGGTCGAGCCCGGTTTCTTCGACCGCCTCGCGCAGGGCGGCGATGTGGGCGACGGGTTCGCCGGTGGTTTCGGCGAGCGCGTAGTCTTCGGGGTCGATTTTGCCGCCGGGGAAGGCGGGCTGACCGGCGTGTGAGCGTAGGGTTGCGGCACGCACGAGGAGCAGTACGTCCAGGTCGGCGCTGACGTTTTCGGGGCAGCCTTCAAATTCGCCGGTGGAGGGCGAGTTGTCGAGTACGCCGAAGAGAATTAGCACGGCGGCTTCTTTGCTCAGGGGGCTGGCGGGTGCGCTGCGTAGCAGGGCTTGGACGTCGAATTCCACGCCGCCTGTTGCGAGAGCCGCCAGTGCCGGCTGGGCGGGGTGCTGCGCGTCCTGCCCCGCCTGTTCGGGCTGTACCGCCTGTTCGGACTGTACCGACTGCTCGGGTGCGCTCATCTGTGTACCTCTCTTCTGTGCGGCTACATTCCGGGTTGGTTCAGACACCGTTAGGCGCTGAGCGGGTAGCCTTCTGCCATGAGTTCGCGGCGGGTTGCGCCCTGCAGGAATCGCAGGTGCAGGTCTTCGCGGCCGGGTGCCATTTCGTATTTCATGAGTTTACGTGCTGCTTGTTCGTTCGTCTCCCCGGCCCCATAGGACGGGCAGAGGTCGGCGACGGGGCATACGCCGCAGGCGGGCTTTTTGGCGTGGCAGATGCGGCGGCCGTGGTAGACCATGCGGTGTGAGAAGAGCGTCCAGTCTTTGCGTTCGATGAGTTCGGCGACGTCTTTTTCGACTACTTCGGGGGCCTCTGCGGTGGTAAATCCCATGCGGCGGGCGAGGCGGCCGAAGTGGGTGTCCACGGTCAGTCCGGGCACGTCGAAGGCGTTTCCGAGGACCACGTTCGCGGTTTTGCGGCCGACTCCGGCGAGTTCTACGAGCTCTTCGAGGGTTGAGGGAACCTGCCCGTTGTGGCGTTCGACGAGCTGCTGGGAGAGCGTGACGATGGAGCGTGCCTTGGCGCGGTAGAAGCCAAGGGACTGAATGTAGGGCTCGACCTCTTCGGTGCGTGCGGAAGCGAGCGCGGCGGCGTCCGGGTAGCGTGCGAAGAGTGCCCCGGTGACGGAGTTGACGCGCACGTCGGTGGTTTGTGCCGAGAGCACGGTGGCGATGAGCAGCTCGAAGGGGTTGTTGAAGTCGAGTTCTGCGACGGCGTAGGGGTAGGTTTCCCCGAGGATGCGGTTGATTTTGCGGGCACGGCGCACGGTGGCGAGGTGGCTTTCGGGCGCGCGTGCGTTGAGGCGGCGTGCGGCGGCTGCGGCTTTGAATTCGGGAACGAATCGGATCTGCAGGAGCGATTCGGTGTTCTCTGCCGTACTGTTCTGTGCGTCTGCTGCGGGCTGGGTGGCGTTCTCGGTCATAGCGCGAGGGTACCGGGCTTGGGGGTGTGGGCGGTAGCGAGGTTCACCGTACTTAGCTCGCGCGCACTCCCCCTCCCCTCATCATTTTCTGTATCTCATCTTTTTCTGTACCTCATCATTTTCTGGGCAGTTCGCGCCGCCTAGCGCTTGGTGGGCGCCCGCTGTGCCACACTGGTTTTATGTCAGATACGATTTTTGTGCTTAATGGACCGAATTTGAACCTGCTTGGGCAGCGCCGCCCCGAGGTGTACGGCTACACCACTCTGCACGATATTGAGCGTATGGTGCGTGAGCGTGCGGCGGATCATGGTTTTGATGTTGAGTTTATGCAGTCGAATCATGAGGGGGCGCTGGTGGATGAGATTCAGCGTGCTCGTACTCGTGGTGCGGCAATTATTATCAACCCGGCGGCGTACACCCACACCTCGGTGGCGTTGCACGATGCGCTGGAGGCGGCTGAGCTTCCGGTGGTTGAGGTGCATCTGTCGAATGTGCATCGTCGTGAGCAGTTCCGTCATCATTCGTTTGTGTCGCCGCAGGCTACTGCGGTGATTGCCGGTGCGGGTGCGTACGGCTATGTCATGGCGGTTGATTTCCTCGCCCAGCATTTGGCGGAATAGCCCAGCGCTTCGCGGAATAACAGCGCCCCGCCTCCTGTCGTTAAATAATTCAGGCTCCCGTTCCTTACTTGAGGACGGGAGCCTGAACTTTTATCGCTATCTAGCGGCTGGTTACTTGCGGCAGGAGCCGGTGGAGACTGCGGCGGTGTTGTCGCCGCCGTCAGCCAGCGCCTGCTTGAGGGTGCTTGCGGTGATGGCGTAGCCGGTCTGGCCGCTGGTTGCCTTACCGAAGATCACGCCGACCACGTTGCCGTTTTCGTCGAGGACGGGGCCGCCGGAGTTGCCGTGCTGCACGTCGGCTGCCAGCTGGTAGACCTGGCGCATGGCGTTGGCGCGGCCGGTGTCGGCGTCGATGGTCTGGGTGTTGCCGATGCCCTGCACGGTGGCGGGCAGTGCCTTGAACGGGCCGCCCTTGGGGTAGCCCATGAAGGTTACGAGGCTACCTGCGGCGGCGTTGGTGCCGATGTTCAGCGGTTCAAGCGGCAGCTTGGGGACGCTGATGAAGGCGATGTCCTGTTCGCTGTCCATGTAGACGACGGTGCCGGGCCAGGTGCGGCCGCGGGAGTCCTGCACGACCGGGGAGGTCACGCCGGCGACCACGTGGGCGTTGGTGACGACCAGGCCGTTATCGGCCACGAAGCCGGAGCCGGTGGAGGTGTAGCCGCACTGCTCTGCAGCGCCCAGAATCTCAACCACGGAGGCTGCCGCCCGATCCAGCGCCGCGGATTCTACGGTCTGGGTGGGGGCGCTGGTTTCAGGGGCGATGAGCTGGCTGACTTCCGGAATGGTTCCGAAGGCGAGCACGTCATTGCGTACCGTGTTGATGCGGTCCTTGACGACCTCGGGGGTGGAGGCGACCATCCAGGAGAGGGTCTTGGAGTCGCTGAGCGCAGTGTTGAGCTGCGGGATGGGTACGGTGCGCATGGAGATGGTCAGCACGACCATGACCAGGGCGCAGGCGGCGAGGTTCAGCACGCCACCGAAGAAGCGTTCTACGCCCTTGAGCGGGGTGATGTCGGTGACGCGGCGGATGGTGCGTCCGGCGATGAGGCCGAGCCACTGTCCGATGGTCAGGCAGATGATGAGCACGCCGACGGCGGTAATGAGGCTCCACTGGGATCCCACGGATGCCACGGCGAGGGGCACGAGCCAGGCTGCGGCGCAGACGCCCAGGCCGAGGCCGAGGAAGGTTCCGAGGGTGGTGAAGAATCCGCTGCGGACTCCGGCGAGGAAGTAGAGCAGCAGAATGATGGGGATAGCAATATCAAGCAGGTTGATGCCAGTCGTCACGACTAATTGCCTCCTTGGTGGGTAGAAGTGGTCACGGTGTGCCCATTGTGGTTGGTGCGGGCTGTGCCCGGTGAGCTGTGCCCAGTGAGTGTGGTGGCGCGTTAACACCCGGTGGTGGGTGCGGCGGGCTTGTGTACCGGGGGTTCTTGGGGCCGGGTTTGTGCCTCGTCGCATCGTACCGCGTGTGGAGGCGGGAGCCTCCTTGTCATGAGGGCGTCAGCGTGCTTGGTACCGATAAAAGTACACACCTGAATGCCTGATATTAGGTGGTGAACCTGTGGGGAAGCTTTGAATTTACTCGAAAGAAATAACTTTTGTTGTAAAGCTCGCTGTATCGGAATGCATAAAGCGCTTTTTTAGGGTACGCTCATATCAGTTGAATATGTCACACTAGCTTGAGCCTTCTCACATTTCAGATGTTGAGATGCATGACACCGGTTCGGGCTCACTCACTGAACATTTACGAGTTTCGGCTCATCACCTCATATCTAGGAGAACTTTATGGATCTCGAGATCCTCCGTCGTACCCCTCTCTTTGCGAACCTCGACGACGCAGCTTTCGCTCTGCTGACCGATGATATTCAGGAGATTGACCTCTCCCGCAACGCTGTCCTCTTCTACGAGGGCGACCAGGACGACCAGCTCTTCGCTGTGCTCTCCGGTAAGGTCAAGCTGGGTCGCACCGCCGCTGACGGCCGCGAGAACATGGTGGCAATCATGGGTCCCGGTGACGTCTTCGGCGAGATGGCTCTCTTCGATCCTTCGCCCCGTTCGACCAACGCTGTGGCTGTCTCTGAGACTCGCCTGGCTGCCATCAAGCACGAGTCCTTCAAGCGTGCACAGCAGCTGGATCCCACGATCTCCGATCAGGTCATTAAGACTCTGGCTCGCCGCCTGCGCCACGCTAACGAGGCGCTGGCTGACCTGGTCTTCTCTGACGTTCCCGGCCGCCTCGCTAAGGCACTGCTGGACCTGGCTGACCGCTTCGGCCGCCCCGCGACCGACGGCGTACTCGTTGCTCACGAGCTGACTCAGGAAGAGCTGGCACAGCTGGTTGGTGCATCCCGCGAGACCGTGAACAAGGCTCTTGCCGAGTTCGTTTCCCGCGGCTGGATCCGCCTGGAGGCACGCGCAGTTGTCATTCTGGACCTGCCCCGCCTGCGCCAGCGTTCCCGCTAAAGCCTCTTTGAGTGAGGGCATTCTAGGGCGCCCTCGCTGAAAGACGCACGATTTAAAAGATCAGGAGCCGTTTCCCTCTGCATGGGGAAACGGCTCCTGATGTCTTTAACGCTTCATCTCACGAGAACTCACGAGCGAGCGTTGCGGCAGCTCGTTAGAGCACGCCCATCGCGCCGGTGTACACGGAACCGGTCGTAGCCGGAACCACCTCGGTAAAGGAGAGCATGCACGCACCGTTGTGGGTCACGAGCACGGGCTTCTTCACCTCAATCTTGCGGCGCTTGGACAGCCACGCCACGGAAGTCTGCGCCTTCGCCAAAGATTCGAGCAAGCTCATCACGCCGGGGGTGATGAGCTGGTCGAGGGTACGGCCCACCGTGTTAGGCTGGCCGATGCGGTCACCCAGTTCGCTGGTGTCCTTGGCTTCGAGCAGTTCACGCACGTTCAGCCAGTCACCCCACACACCCTTGCCGAGCAGTAGCTTCGGGTCCTGGCCCACGGGCAACGCCGCGGTGAAGTAGGCGATATCGTAGCGCTTGAGGAAGAAGTCCGGGGACTGCCAACGCGCGACCGGGCGTAGCAGGTCAGCGCGCACGCTCAAACCGCTGGAGGTCAAGAAGTCAGAGAAGCTCTTGTCCTGCTCGGCAACTGCTTCACGCCACGCCATGAACTCAGGGGTGCTGGAGCGCTCCACGACGTCCTGTTCGTCCTCGCCGGCAAGCAGAATGCCGGTCTCTTCGAAGGATTCACGCACGGCAGCCATGACGCTGCGGCGTGCCTGCGCAATATCGGAGAAGTGGAATTGGTCCTGCCAGTAGTCGGCGCCGGGACCCACCCAGGAGGCGGACTCATCATCACCGGGAAGAGCCGTACCGCCGGGGAAAGCCACCACGCCCAGCGGAGAGGTGCCGGGACGGTAGGTCAGAATCGTTTCGAGACCGTTCTCGCCGTCGCGCACAAAAATTACGGAGGCAGCCTGACGCATCGTGCAACCGGTCGCACCTTCGTTACCGCCTTCACACCAGCTTTCGGCGGCAGTGCGCATGAACTCAGGAATCGTGTAGAGACGCTGAATGGCTGCGGTGCGCGGACCTGACTGGCGGCCGGTAAACATGCGGGGGCGCTCCACGCCCTCAGCCGGGGTGGGAGTGCCGAAGCGGCGTTCCTGTACCGGCAGGGGTAGAGTCTTGATGTTTTGGGCGGTGCCGTTGTCCTGTACGGATTCGGTGCGTGCAGTCTTGTCAGGAGCGTCCTGCGCTGCCCGCTGAGCTTGGGCAGCACGAATAGCAGACAGCGGCAGAGCGCCGGTGTACAGCTTAGACATACTCAACGATGATCTCGACCTCTACGGGCGAATCGAGGGGAAGAACGGGAACACCCACGGCGGAGCGGGCGTGCTGGCCTGCCTCGCCGAAGATTTCGCCGAGCAGTTCGGAGGCGCCGTTAATGACGGCGGGCTGGGCGGTGAAGTTCACCTCGGATGCCACAAAGCCAACAACCTTCACGACGCGCTGCACGCGGTCCAGGTCGCCAATAACGGACTTGACTGCTGCCAGGGCGTTGAGCAGGCAGATACCCGCGTACTTCTTAGCGTCCTCGGGGGTCACGAAGCCTTCAGCGCCGGAGTCGGACACCTTACCGGTTTCGGGCAGTGCACCGTCAACGAAGGGCAGCTGACCGGAGGTGTACACGTAGGAGCCGGAGGTTACCGCGGGAACATAAGCGGCAACGGGGGCGGGTGCTACGGGCAGTTCGTAACCGAGTTCGCGGATACGTGCTTCAATACGGGATTCAGTCATGATTACTCCAGAAGGATGGCGGGTGCGGGCACCCAAACGGTGATAGGGGAAATGCCGTAAACCTAAACGCTACTGATATTCAAGCAGCTGTTAAACGGCTAACCGGCGGCCTGCCTCATCTATTCCCGCCCTCCCCTATACGTAGGGGAAAGTGGGTATGAGGTGACCGCCGGGTGCGCTGCTCTTAGTCAGCCTTCTCGCGCTTAAAGTAGGCGATGGGGTTGCCCTGAGTCGGAGCGACCATGTTCGACGCGGGGGTTGCGCCGGCAGGTGCGGATGCGCCGGGGAGAACAGTTACGAGCTCCCAGCCGTCTTCACCCCAGTTGTCGAGGATTGCCTTGGTCGTGTGGATCATCAGCGGTACAGTTGCGTATTCCCATTTCTTCATACCCTCTAGACTATCGCCCGGTGTTCAATAAGTAAAAGGGATTCACTATGGTTTTGGTCAATGTCCGGCGCTTTTGGGGACTTTATTCTTAGGGCTGAGAAACCCGCGTCCCTGTGGGGTGCCGAGACGGGCTATCTCTCACAGTTTCATGGGATAAACTGAATGAATGGCTTCATCTAAGAAAACCCGTTCGCGTCGCCGTCCGGGAGATTTTTTGCAGTTCCTCGCGTTCAGTGTGATTGCCGGTTTCCTCGCGGCAATTATTGTCGTACCCCCTGCCGTGAGCTTGGGTATGGTCACGAACGCGTCGATGTCATGGTTCCAGGACCTTCCTGACGACATTGCCGATGGCATCTCTTCCCGTCCTTCTACTATTTACGCTGCTGACGGTAAGACCGAAATTGCGACCTTCTTCGAAGAGAACCGTGAGCCGGTCAAGCTGGATCAGATTTCTCAGCATATGAAGGACGCTATTGTCTCGGTTGAGGACCGTGATTTCTACAATCACGGCGCTGTCTCCGCTATCGGTATCGGTCGTGCGTTCCTGAACAACATCATTAACTCCAACAGCGGTCGCCGTCAGGGTGCTTCCACCCTGACCCAGCAGTACGTTAACAACCTCATTGTTGATGCCGCTGTGGCTCGCGGTGAGGACGCTACCGCAACCCTGAACGGTAACAAGACCTACGCCGCAAAGATTCGCGAGATGAAGCTTGCGATTTCTATGGAGCAGAACAAGTCCAAGGACGAGATCCTTGAAGGCTACCTGAACATCGTGAACCTTGGTGGTTCGAACTATGGTGTTGAGGCTGCTGCACAGTACTACTGGGGTATTTCCGCTAAGGACCTGAACGTGGCTCAGTCCGCGCTTCTTGCCGGTCTGGTGCAGGCACCGAACGTGTACGATCCGACCGTGAACCCCGAGCTGGCTCGTGAACGCCGCGACATCGTTCTGGGCACTATGCTCCGCGACGGCAAGATTTCCGACAAGGAATACAGCGACGCCATCGCCAGCGACATTAAGCTCAACGTCCACACCAAGTCCCAGGGTTGCTCCCTGGCAGGCGACAAGGCGTTCTTCTGCCGTTACGTGGTCAACTACCTGCTGCAGGATGAGTCCCTCGGCGCAACCGCTGAGCTGCGTAACACCGCCATCAAGCGTGGCGGCCTGAAGGTAATCACCACCCTGAACCCCGAGGCTCAGACCGCGGCAAAGCAGGCAGTTGACTCCACCCAGCCGGCAGCAACCAACTGGAACGACGTGAACTCCGCGCTGACCAGTGTTGAGCCCGGCACCGGCCGCGTCATCGCGATGGCACAGAACACCGAGCTCGGTAGCCCCGCAGACGCAAACGACCACTCCAAGACCGAGTACAACTACAACGTTGATAGCGCCTACGGTGGTACCCGCGGCTTCCAGCCCGGTTCGACGTTCAAGCCGATTATTCTGGCGCAGTGGCTCATCAGCGGCCGCGGCGCTAACGCTACCGTGAACGGTACCCAGCTGTTCTGGCCCACCAGCTTCGGCTGGAATGCCAAGTGCTACGACGGCGGTAAGTACTACTACACCGGTCAGCCGAACGGCTGGTCCTACAAGAACGCAGTCAACGGCGGTCTGACCTACGGTACCGCTGCGTACGGTATTCGCCAGTCCTTGAACTCGTACCTGTACGGCATGCTCTCCCAGATTGACCTGTGCGATGTGCACGACCTGTCGATTAAGATGCACGCTCTGGACGGTACCGGCGAACCGCTGCACAGCATCCCCGACCTGGGTACCAACATTGGTGGTACCAAGTACGGTATCTCCCCGCTGACCAGCGCATCCATGTACGCTATCTTCGCTTCCGAGGGTAAGTACTGCACCCCGCGCCCGATTGAAAAGATCACCAAGAACAATGGTGAGACCATGAAGGAATACCAGAACCAGTGCGAGCAGGTTATGGATCCGGATATCGCAAACGGTGTCAGCTGGGTTCTGAAGGGCGTTATCCAGCCCGGCGGTTCCGCTTCGCAGCGTGGTATTGGTCTGCCGAACGGTTCGGCTGCGAAGACCGGTACGAACGATAACTCCTCCCAGACCTGGCAGGTGGGCTACACTCGTGGTCTGTCCACCGCGTCTTGGGTTGGTTCGAACAACCTCGGCTTCCGCTCCCTGAACGGTGTGGGTATTAACGGTCGAGTCCTCGAGTACGTCGATGGTGCAACCTACGCAGGTGCACAGTGGCAGTCGTTCATGAAGGCCATCGCACCGAAGTACAACACGAAGGACTTCACCACCCCCAGCGATAAGATTCTGTCGTACAGCTAGAATCACGGCTCATCAGCTGAAGTCTGAAAGGCGATTGATGATGTGTGAAAACGCAGTCAACGCCCGCGTCCCCGTGGCGGTCCCCGGCGCACGCGGCTCCTCCCCGCTCCTGAAGAAGGTAGCGGGGGCGGTAGCCGCCACTGCAGCCTTGGGGGCCGCCACGGCGGCGTATGGGCACTTTATTGAACTGAATAATTTTCAGCTCCGCACCGAGTCCCTGCCAGTGCTACCCGCCGGTAGCCCCGACTTTAGGATTCTGCATATTTCGGATATGCACATGATCCCGGGCCAGCAGAAGAAGATTGACTTCATGCACTCGCTGGCTGCTCTGGAACCGGATTTGGTGATGAACACGGGCGATAACCTCTCCCACGTGGACGGTATGGGTCCGCTGTTGGAGGCGCTCGACCCGCTCATGGACTTCCCCGGCGTGTTTGTGCCCGGCTCCAATTGCTATTTCGCGCCAGTTTTTAAGAACCCGGCACGCTACCTGTGGCAGCCGCGCACCCCGCAGATGATTGAGGAAGGCTCGCGCGTGCCCCTGCCCATTGAGCGGATGCACGACGCCTTCGAGTCGCGCGGCTGGACGGGCCTGATTAACCGCTACGACACGCTGAACCTCAAGGGTCTGCGCCTGGAGTTCTCCGGTGTGGATGACCCGCACCTGCGTTACGATGAGCACCCCGGATTCGCCCCCGGTGCCTTCGACGAGGGTGAGGAGCCGAGCATCCGTATCGGCGTGGCGCACGCCCCCTACATGCGTACCCTGCACCGCTTCGTGCAGGACGGCGCGCAGGCTATTTTTGCCGGTCATACGCACGGCGGTCAGGTCTGCCTGCCCGGCGGTCACGCTCTGGTCAGCAACTGCGATTTGCCGCCTTCGCGTGCGAAGGGTGTCAGTGAGCAGTCCGGTATTCCGGTTCAGGTTTCTGCCGGTTTGGGTACCTCTCGTTTTGCGCCGGTGCGTCTGTTCTGCCCGCCGGAAGCGATCCTGGTGACTCTCACGGCTCGTGATAAGGAGCAGGGCGCCTCCGCTACCTCGGCGGGTGGTCGTCTCTAATGTCTGAGGCTTCTACAGCGCGCACAACTAAGCGCCGCCGTAATCCCTTCCTGGAGACGGCGAGCGAACCGACCCCCGATCCGATTGACTACGCGCACGGTCAGCGTGCCCCGCGCACCCTCGCCGCCTATGCGCGTCCGATTCGTGTGCGCTGGGGTGTGGGTCTGCTCGTGGCGTTCGGTGCCGGTGCCCTTGAGATTGCTATTCCGCAGATGTTGCAGATTATTGTGGATCATCTCTCGCAGAGCACCACCGAACGCGCTATCTGGATTGCCGGTGGCCTGGTGCTTCTGCTGGGTATTGCGCACGCCTCCTTCATGTACTGGAGGCGCTGGCTGATTGTGGATCCGACCTCCACAATTGAGCTGTCCATGCGCATGAACTTCTTTGACCGTCTGCTCAGCGCCCCGCTTTCTCTGCTGGATCGTTGGCCCTCCGGTCAGTTGTTGACCCGTTCCATGAGCGATTTGGGTACGATTCGCCGTTGGCTGTCCTTCGGTATTGTGCAGATGCTGACTGTTGCGGTGATGTTCCTGGTCGGTGGCTTCTTCATGCTGCGTTCTTCGCCGTCCCTGGCGCTGGTGTTCGTGGTGACCGTGCCGATTCTGGTGCTGTCGCTGGTGAACTTCACCCGCAAGTACTACCGCGCCTCGCATGAGATTCAGCAGATGACGGGCGATCTGTCCACCCGTATTGAGGAGTCGGTGCGCGGCATCCGCGTGATTAAGGCGCTGGGCCGCTCCCCCGAGCAAATTCAGGAATATTCCGAGTCGGTGGACGCCCTGCAGGTGCGCGAGTACGGCAGGTCGATGCTGGTGGCTCGTGTTGCCCTGTACCAGGGCCTGATTGTGGGTGTCTCTACGGCGGTGGCGCTGGCTGTGGGCGCTTCACAGGTTGCTGCGGGCACCTTGAGTCTGGGCGCAATGACCGCCTACTTTGCGGTGCAGACGACCGTGCTCAGCCACGTGACGCGCTCGACCGCGCTGATGTCTGCCTATTTGAGCTATAAGGTGGCGTTGGAACGTCACAACGAGGTCATGGACGAGCCCGGCTTTGAGGCTGTGCCACTGGTTCGTGGCTCCGCGGCTATGTCTGGGCCCGAGCATCCGCAGGGTGCTTCTGATTCGTCAACAGTAGCTGGAGTGTCTGCCGAGGGCGGCTCCGGGAAGGAAACTATGCAGTACCCCAGCGGTGGCGCAGTATCTGTCACTTTCGATCACGTTCAGTTCAGCTACGATGCTGCCGAAGCACCTGCTCCGGCAGAGGCTACCGGCGCAGGCTCTGAGGTGAAGGCACCGGAGGTTTCCGTGCTGAAGGACGTAAACTTCAAGGTCTTCCCGGGCGAGATTCTGGCGCTGGTGGGTGCAACCGGTAGCGGCAAGTCGACCGTGCTGTCGCTGGTTCCGCGTTTCTACGAGCCGACCTCCGGTTCCCTGCGTTTTGGCACCCGAGATGCCGCCGACATGTCTCTTGAGGAGGTGCGCGCCCAGACCGCGTTCGTCTTTGAGGAGGCGGTGCTCTTCTCCGGAACGGTCCGTGAGAACGTGCTGATGGGCGTTGCTGAGCAGTACGAGCGCGGCACCGAGGATGAGGACTACCCCACCGCAGAAGAGCTGGAGGCGACCCTCCAGACCGCGTTGCAGCTGGCAGCCTGCGATTTCGTGGCGGAGCTTCCGCAGGGTCTGGATACCGTCATTGGTGAGGAGGGCATGAGCCTTTCGGGTGGTCAGCGTCAGCGTCTGTCCTTGGCGCGTGCCCTGGCGAAGCGCCCCTCCGTGTTGCTGCTGGATGACCCGTTCTCGGCTCTGGACGTGAACACCGAGGAGCGTATTATTACGGGCCTGCGTGAGGGCCTGGACGGTCTGGGCGGCGCTACGACCCTGCTGACGGCGCACCGCCCCTCCACCGTCGCGTTGGCGGACCGCGTGCTGCTGATGGTTGATGGTGCCGTGGTCGCTGAGGGCACTCACGCTGAGCTGATGGACTCTTCGGAACAGTACCGTCAGCTGATGACGATGGAGGAGGGCTAATGGCCCATCATGGTCCGGCAGAGCGGCGGGAGGAGTTGAGCCCGCAGGAGCGCGCGGAGACTCGTGAACGTTCGATGGCTCTGCTGCGCCAGATGTTGCGCCCGCACCGTGGGGCGCTGGCTCTGTCGATTATTTCTGTGCTTTTGGTGTCGGGTTCCTCAGCGATTGCGCCGATTCTGATTGCCCGCGTTTTGGATAGTTCCATTGAGCCGCTCAAGCAGGGTGACGCCTCTCCCCTGCTCACTTTGCTGGCGTTCTTTGTGGCGGCTACCGCGGTGACCGCAATTTTCTCGTGGGTCAACGTGGCGTACACGGTGCGCGTGTCGCTGGGCGTGGTGGTGTACCTGCGTAAGCGGGTGTTCCGTCACGCGCAGTCGCTGAGCGTGTCGTTCCATGAGCGGTACACCTCGGGCAAGGTCATTTCGCGTCTGACGAGCGATATTGATACGGTCCGCAGCTTCTTGGATAGCGGCATCAGCCAGTTGGCGATCACGTTGCTGTCCATGGTGATTTCTGCGGTCGCTATTTTCCTTCTGGATTGGCGTATTGGTTTGCTCATGCTGGCGATGGGCGTGCCGATTTACTTTTTGACGCGCTGGTTCCAGAAGGCGGCGGTGCCGGTTTTCCGCACGATGCGTACCGAGTCTGCGCATTTGACGAGCCGTTTTGTGGAGACCTTTACGGGTATCCGCGCGGTGAAGGCCTTTGGTGCGGAGGCGCGGATGCGCACCGAGTACGCTCAGGCGTCGGAGCGTTACCGCCTGGCGGTGATGGATTCGATTAAGATTTTCGGTGTTTATGCCCCAACCCTAACGTTATTGGGCAATCTATTTATTGCCGGTGCGCTGGTGCTGGGTGGTTATGCGGTACTCGGCGGCACCATGCAGATTGGTACCCTGCTGGCGCTGGTGATTTACGCGAATCGCGTGTTTGAGCCGGTCATGCAGCTCTCTGAGTTCTACAACATGTTCCAGTCGGCGATGTCCGCGCTGGAGAAGCTGTCGTCGTTCTTGGCTGAGGAGCCGGAGGTTGCTGAGCCGGAGCATCCGCATGAGCGCGCTGTAGAGTCTGCATCCGAGCCTGCCGATGAGTCTGCTACTGACGGAGTGAGCGGCACGGTTCGCGGCGCCCTGGTGGAGCTGGATTCGGCGGTCTTTGGGTACACGTCGGATCGTCACGCGCTGAAGGAGACGAGCCTGCGCGTTGAGCCGGGTACGACCGTGGCGCTGGTGGGTGCTACGGGTGCCGGTAAGTCGACGATCGCTAAGCTGGTGGCTCGTTTCTACGATGTTTCAGCCGGTCAGGTGCGTATTGACGGCGTGGATGTTCGCCAGCTGGCGGATGTGCAGCTGCGCCGTGAGGTGCTCATGCTGACCCAGGAGGTGTTCCTGTTCTCCGCGTCGATTCTGGAGAATATCCGCATGGGTAACCCGCAGGCCTCCGATGAGCAGGTGAAGGCTGCCGCGAAGGCGGTGGGTGCTGATGCGTTCATTGAGCGTCTGCGTGAGGGCTACGAGTCGCAGCTGGGTCGCGGCGGTATTACCCTGTCTGCGGGTCAGCGTCAGCTGGTGTCCTTTGCTCGCGTGTTCTTGGCGAATCCGCGGGTGCTGATTCTGGATGAGGCGACGGCTTCGCTGGACATTCCGAGTGAGCGCGCGGTGCAGGCGGCGCTGCGGACCGTGTTGGCGGGGCGTACGGCGCTGGTGATTGCGCATCGTCTCTCGACGGTTCTGGGCGCTGATCGTGT
>ERZ772935.237-NODE-237-length-22626-cov-6.969120_pt1 | contig 22626 bp, 16 predicted proteins | sample MGYA00511683_ERZ772935 | MGnify/ENA primary metagenome ERZ772935 (study PRJEB29015, sample SAMEA2738086) | human oral metagenome | biome: human oral; feature: human-associated habitat; material: saliva | place: China | collected 2228 ...
ACGCGGCGCTTGCGTATTTCAAAGCTATCTCAAGCAGCTGGCGCGGCGGCGAGTGCTGCGCGGCGGGTTTTAGAGCTCTCCGCGTGCACGGGCGGCGAGCACGTCATCCAGGCGGGCGAAGGTCGAACGCCAGGTGGTGCGCACCTCCTCGTGGACCGAGGCGGGCATGGGACCAATCTCAATGACGATGCGGGTACCGGATCCCACGCCGTCGGCGGTAATCACGGTTTCGGGGAAGAAACGGTGACGCTGGTACACCAGCACGCTACCGGGGTTGCCCAGGTGGTCGGGCAGCTGCTCGGCGTATTCGAGCTCCTTGAACGGCTCAATGCTCAAAAAGCGGCTCTGCAGAATGCAGGACACCGAGGGGTCAACCTCGTTGATCATGGACAGGCGCTGCAGGCCGCCGACTACTGGCTCCACGACAACGTCGGTGGGGCGCACATGCCAGCCTGCGGGGCCGTACCAGCGGACCAGCAGTTCGGGGTCCAGGTAGGCGCCGAAGACGTCCTCGACCGGGGCTGCAATCTCGTGGTCAAAGACGAGAAGCTCCTCATCGGGAACATGAGTGATGCTCATAGGGTTCTCCTTAAACGGGTTGAAGAGCGGGTTTAGGGCTTCTTACCGGAGTAGTAGTTGCCGAGGAACTCGTCACGGTACTCAAAGTAGGTGCCGTCCTTGATGGCTTCGCGAGCGTCGTCCACCATGCGCACGATGAAACGCTCATTGTGGATGGATGCGAGGGTCGCCGCCAGACGCTCGTCCGCCTTGAACAGGTGGCGCAGGTAGGCGCGGGTGTAGTGGGTGCAGGTGTAGCAGTCGCAGCCCTCGTAGATGGGCGAGAAGTCCGCCTTGAAGCGCGCGTTGGTGATGTTGTAGCGGCCGGTGGGGGAGTAGACGGCGGCGTTGCGTGCCACGCGGGTGGGGGAGACGCAGTCGAAGGTGTCTACACCGTTCTCGATGCCGACGAAGATGTCGTCGGGTTCGGAGATGCCGAGCAGGTGGCGGGGCTTGGACTCGGGCAGCTCTTCGGCGCACCAGCGCACGATGGTGCCGAGGTTTTCCTTCTCGAGCGCACCACCGATGCCGAAGCCGTCGAAGGGCATGGAGCCGAGGTCCTGGCATGCCTTGCGGCGCAGGTCCTCGTACTGCGCACCCTGAATGACGCCGAACAGTGCCTGGTAGGGCTTGCCCACGCGCTCAGCGGTCAGGCGCTGGTGCTCAGCGATGCAGCGCAGCGCCCACAGGCGGGTGCGTTCGAGTGCCTCCTCCTGGTAGCCGCGGGAGTTGTAGAGGGTGGTCAGCTCGTCGAAGGCGAACATGACGTCGGCACCGATCTGGTGCTGAACCTGCATGGACACCTCGGGGGTGAAGCGGTGGATCGAGCCGTCAATATGCGACTTGAAGTTCACTCCGTCGTCGTCAATGTGGGCGAGGCGTTCCTTGCCCTTTGCCACGTCGTCGTCACCGAGGGGGCGGCCGTCGGCGCCCTTAGCGTCCGCGACGGTACCCATGTCGATTACCTTCTTGAAGCCGGAGCCCAGGCTCATGACCTGGAAGCCGCCGGAGTCGGTGAAGGTCGGGCCGTCCCAGTTCATGAAGGCGCCCAGGCCGCCAGCCGCGTCGAGGATTTCGGGGCCGGGCTGCAGGTACAGGTGGTAGGCGTTGGAGAGCAGAGCCTGAGCGCCGAGCTCCTTCATGGATTCGGGCAGGACCGCCTTGACGGTTGCCTTGGTGCCCACGGGGGTGAAGGCGGGGGTCTGGATCTGTCCGTGCGGGGTGGTGATGACACCGGTGCGTCCGCGGAACTGTCCGCCGTTGGCTTCTACACGTTCAGCGCTGGGGGAGGCGGTGTCCGCCAGGCGGCTGGTGATGGTGAAGCCAAAGTCCTCGGTGGGGAAAGAGTTATCTAGAACGCTCATTCTTCTCTCGATTGTTTGCTTTCCGTCTGAATGTCTACACCCTAGCCTACCGGAAAACCCCGCCTCTCTTGCCGGAGGCGGGGTTTACGCGGGTACTATCAGGCTAGGGTACTGTCAGGTTGGGGCACAGCAAGACTGGGGTATAGGCAGGGTGGCTGAGTTTAGCTAGCCCTAGCCGGCGAAGTTTAGCCAGCGAAGTCGCCGAGCATATCCACGGTCGGCACGAAGAAGAGGGTGCCGGTCACCGCGGTGCTGAAATCCAGCAGACGGTCGTAGTTGGCGCCATCCACTCCCATGAACATGTTCATGAGCATCTTCCGAACGGTCGAGAAGGTGCTGGCGTAGCAGATGAAGTATGTGCCCAGCTCGTTGTTACCCACGGTGCCGAAGGGCATGTTGTCGCGAATAACCTTGAAGTCGTCACCGATATTGGCAAGAGCGGAGTGCGAGTTGGCGGGCTTCTCGTCCTCGCTCATCTCGATGTCGTCGTGCTTGGAGCGGCCAATGACCTTCTCCTGCTCGGAGACGGGCAGACTATTCCACGCGGTCATGTCGTGGATGTACTTCTGTACGAACTGGTAGCTGCCGCCCTTGTACATGGGGTCATCATCACCGATGAGGCCGAAGTATTCGCGTGCCGCGGGGGTCTGCGGGTTTTCGGTGCCGTCCACAAAACCGATGATGGAGCGGCCGTCCCAGTAGCGGAAGCCGTGCACCTCATCCAGCACCTCGGCAATATCGCGCAGAGCCGCAGTAATAGCGGAGGCCATATCGTAGGCGATGGACGGCTGGGTTGCGCGGATGTGGAAGTGCAGATCACCGGGAGTGGACACCGCGGTGTGCTTGGGGCCCCGAACCTCCTCGAACTCCACAAGCTCCTGCGGCAGCGGCTTGGGCAAATCCAGGGCCAGCCACGCGCTGTGGCTGATACCCAGCACAATGCTGGCGTTCTCGGGCGAGTAGCGGTTCGCGGCGGTGTGGTTGAGGTTAATGACGAGCCCGCAGAGGTTCTGGAACCCCTCAATGAGCGCATCCTGGCTGAGGCCTTCCTTGAACTTCCACACCATGAAAATGGTGTTAGCGTTCGGGCTGGCAGTGACCTGTTGTGATTCTGAAGCAAGCATAAAATTCACCGTACGCCCGTGCGCACGCCCCCGCAATGAACCCAGTCCTAACCTTCTGCACTGACCATAACCTTCTGCACTAGCCCTAACCTTCTGCGCTGAACGGAGAAGATAAGGGCTGGGGTGGGGATAGAGTTTTAGCAGCCGTGCTTTAGAAACCGTGGGCGGCGAGGTCACGGGCATGCGCCAGGCGCGCCGCCGTCTCGAAAATAGTCCACGCCTGTACCTGGGTGGACAGCTCCACCGGCGCACCGGGCTTCACAACCTTGCTCATCGGCTCGGTGAACCGCGGGGAGAACTGCACGAGCGCCTTACCGCGAATCTCATTCGGGTCAATGCCGTACTCGTTCATCGGCAGGTTGGGGTCGAACTCGCGGCGGCCCTCCCACAGGGCGCGTGCGGTCGAGTACACCAGGTTCGAGGCGAGCGCTCGCGCCTCATCGCTGAGCAGCGGTGAGGACGCCGCCATGCCCAGGTAGCGCACGAGAATGCCGGTGAACAGGCCGCCGTCGCCGTTGCCGTGCGAGATGAGGATGCGGCGGCGCGCACCGGAGAGGAATTCCACCTCTTCGGTCATGTGCTTGACGATGCCGACGATGAGGCGCTCAGCGCGTTCTGCGGGGTCTACTTCGCAGGGCACACCGGATGCGGCGAGGCTCAGTAGGGCGCCCAGGGCGGTTCCCTGGTTGTAGGTAAATTCGCTGCGTTCGTATTCGTACTTGTCGCCGCGCACGTTCACGCCGTCAATATAGAGCGAACGTTCTGCATCCCAGAGGGTTTCGTTCATCCAGTCCATGAGCGCGGCGGCAGTCTTCGGGTCGCCCGCACGCACATACGCCAGAGCGGTCGGTGCGGTCGCCGCAGCATTCACAAAATCACGCTTGGACTTGCGCCAACTCATGCCACCCACCGGGGAGAAACCCTTTGCCAGCTGCTCGAAGAGAGCCGCGCCAGCATCCTGGGCGGCAACGTCATTCGCACCGGTCAGCTCAATGCAGAAGGAGTTCATGCGGCCCACCGCGAGGGTCAGCCACGCCATATCGTCAAAATAATCGTTCGCGAAGCGGCCGTAGTTACGCACGTTAATGCCGCGCAACAGTGCGCGGGCGCGGTGCAGTTCTTCCTGGGCGGCAGTAATATCACCCTCACGCAGGTGACGCTGACCGGCATCAATCATACAGTCCAGCAGGTGCGCCTGCCACCAGTAGTGCCAAATGCTCAGACGCTGGCTCAGCGGGCGCGGATCGGGCACCTGCACCGAACCGATGAGGGCGCCGGGCACGCCGAGGATGCGGTGCACGAAGGTGTCGGTGACGCTGTCGGCTGCGGCGGCGGCGTGCGAGGAGGTGCGCTGGGCGTACTCGCTAATCGACTCCAGAGACTGCTCGTTGTGGGAAGACGGCTGGGAATTCATGGACCCTCTGTAGTTGCGGTGAAGTATTACGTCTGAAATTATCCCACTTTTTGCCCTCTGAGCGCCCGGATGCTGTGGGCGGGCTCTCGGGCGTGATCCCTTTTCGAGAGCCCGCCGAGAAGATGCACCGCAGGGAACGGAGCGAACGCCACTCAAAAACCGGTTAGGCGGCGGCAGCCAGCGAACGCCCGCTGTACAGGTCCACCCGCTCGCCGGTGATGGGGTGCTCAAAGTGCAGGCTGTACGCCAGCAGCTGCAGCGGGTACTCCGGGCGGTCTGGGGCGTCGGGTAGCACCCGCGGGTAGAGAACATCGCCCAGAATGGGGGACCCCAAAAGGTTCAGGTGCGCCCGTAGCTGGTGCGTCTTACCGGTGTGAGGCGCCAAATCATAGAGCGCCCATTCTCGTTTTTCGTTGAGGTTTGGCTCGGCACGCCAGCCCTCAACCGCCCGCGTACTCGGGGTGAAAGTCCGCAGAATCTTCACGGTCGTCAGCGTATTCGGCTCCACACCCTGCACCGCGCACTCTTGCTCAGATAGCTGCTGAACCTGCAGCTGATCACGAATCTTCTGAATATGCGAACGCACCTGCAGCCCCTCCGTACTCAACGCCTGCTCGGCGGCGGCGGCATCGGCGGGAACTGGCGCCACGGCACGGTAGGTCTTCGACACCTGACGGTGCTGAAACATCATCTGGAAGGGGCGGCGCGCCTCCACGGTCTTGGCAAAAAGCAGCACACCCGCGGTTGGGCGGTCCAGGCGGTGAATCGGAATCAGCAACGGGTTCTGCTCACGCACCCGCAGCTTGGTCAGCGCGGTCTGCGCAATATAGGAACCGCGCGGGGTGGTCGGCAGAAAATGCGGCTTATCAATCGCCAGCACGTGCTCATCCTCGTAGAGCACCGGCATGTCGGAGGGTAACTGCGGCTCATCGGCAAGCTCACGGAAGTACCAGATGCGCTCGCCCGGCATGTACGGGCTATCGCTGGTCAGGATCGTGCCGTCATCCAGGCGCACCTCACCGGTGTCGAAGCGGGCGTGAATAATCTGCGGGTCGTTCGGGTAGAAACGCGCAATCAGATAATCCGCAATGGTTGCCGGGGCGGTGCTGTTCGGGGTGAGCTCGGTGTTGTTCGGGGTGAGCTCGGTGGGGAGCTCCTCCACAAGCGGTAGGATCAGCTGAATCGGGTCGATACCGTTCTTCTGAGCCAGCGGAGGGGTCAGTAGGCGGCGGTGCGTGCGGCGTGCCGGTTTCGCCTGATAGGCGGCGCCGGACTGTACTCCCTGCTGCGTATCGGGTTGAGGGCTGGGCTCTGAGCTGGGCTGAGAGCTGGACTGCGGGCGTGCGGTGTTCTGTGCGGGCATGGCTCTACTCTACCGCCTGAGCCCTATCGCCTGAGCGGGGCTAGGACCGAGGTAAGCTGAGCCGGACTGCCTACCGATGAGGTAGCTAGACACATTGCCGCGGGGTTGGGTTTCGGGCTGCGGAATGCAGTTTTGTCTGACACTCATGAATGTTTGTGTGAATGCGTGGAACAAAAAACGAAAACTTCACAAATTTTTGAAATTATTGGACATTTAATTTAAAAAAACTGCATTAATTTTACAAAAAACAGCGTTTATGTGCGGTATTTTCGAAAGTTCTGTCAAATCAGAAACTAATAACCCTCAATTTAGCCCCTGTGGTTTTTCTAAGTATAAAAGATGTGAAGCAAATAAATACCTGCTAACCTGAGCATCCTACGTCATAAACGCCTTAATAAAGGCTGAAAGTAGCCTTAAAGCGGTACGATTAAGACACAGAAGTTCGATATTTCGAACGAAGGGGTCGAAATGGGACAGAAACAGCGCAAGGGCGCAGAGAGTAAAGGAACACCCCCAATTACGGCGGTGCAATCAGACAATTCCAAAGCACCGGAAAATGCGATAGGAGAGGTTATGGAACATTCACAAAAGAATGCGGAGCCTCGCACCGGTGCCCTGCGCATGGAACCGCACGAACGCGAAGAGCAAATTCTGAAAATTGCTGCAGAACATTTCACTCGTCGCGGCGTGCTCGGCGCCTCCATGAGCGCTATCGCCCGCGATGCAGGCATTACCCGCGCCCTGCTCTACCACTACTTCCCCGGCAAGGACTCCCTGGCGGCAGCCGTCACCCGACGCGAAGCCAACGCAGTCCTCGAAGCGCTCGGCGAGCACCACGAAAACCCCGAGGAAGCACTCCGCAGGGCGTTGCGCACCTACTTCCTCGTCGTAGCCGGTGTCCCCACCCCCGGTGGGGAGGACTTCCCGAACAACCCCACCGACTACCTCGAATGGATGCTTGAACGCACCGGCATGCCGATTAATGATCGCACCCGCGTCATCCTCGGAGGCTGGTTGCAGCTCGTCGACTACTTCGCCCTGCACGTCGTGCAGCTCAACCCCCGCGATCAGCGCACCGTTCGCTCCCGCGGGCTCGGGCTCGAAGAAGCTATCGACCTGTGCCTGGGTGCCGTGGACACCCTCACCGGCGGCTACTAACCGCCTCAAGAGGTGACAGGTCAACATAGGACTTCCCGCTCCGATGTTTGGTTATGTGCTCCACGGCAAAGGCGACGTGGACATCCGGGCGGTTATTCCTCCGTCGCGCCGCTTGCGACGTGGCGGACTCCGGGAATACCACCCGGTTCGTGAGTAGGGAAACATAATGCCCCGTACCCCCTTCCGTGAAGGTGCGGGGCATTATGATGCTCAGGTTGAGGTTTAGGAAATAATTTAAGCTGAGGCTAAGCTTGAGGATCTGCTTGCGTTAAATGGAGCGGCGCAGCGACAGGCCACGAACCGTCGCGTAGAAACCCTGCGCCTGCAACGCCGCACGTAGCGCCTCCACCGGATGCTCCACAGCCTCGCCGCCGGAGGGATTCAGCGTGTGGGTGCCCAGCGTGTGGGTGCTCAAAAGCTCCACATCGTTGACCTTCTCCACCGAAATCTTCTCCGCACCACCGGCGGACACCAGGCGTGCCAGGGCGGGGGCTGCCGCCTCCAGAAGTACCGGGTCGGTGGTGAAAGCCAGCAGGGTCTTCGCGCCACGCTCCACGTACAGCACCGGTGCGCCGTCCACCAGCACCACGCAGGCGCCCGCCTTGCGTGCCGGGCGGTGCTTGACCACTCCCACACCCTCGCCCGCAAAGGACGGAATCGCGGGCCAGCTCAGCGCCGCACCGTACGGGTTCGCCGGGTCGGTCGCCGCCAACAGGGTCACCGTGAACGTGCCGTACACCTGTTCCGTATCGGTACGTTGCGGGGTGTAGGCGCTCGCACCAAAACTCTGTGTCGCACCAAAGCCCTGTGGACCTGCGGGAATACTGAGGTTATCGGCGGTAGAACGCAGCAAATCCACGGTCGCGGGGGCGGCGAACTGCGCCGCACCCAAACCCTCAATAAAGTAGCCGCGACGCACCAGCGCACGATCCTCCGCCGCCGAATAAATCCGGTACAGCTGCGAGAACCCGCCGGCAGAATCCTCCACCTGCAGGCACCCGCGAGTCAGCACACCGTAGCGGTCCAGCAGCAGGTCGGCGCGTGCGAGCGCCGCAACGGTCGCCTCCACCGGCTCCTGCAGCAGGGTGTCCACGCGCGAGAAGCGGCCGCTATCCTGCGGGGCAACAACGGGAGTGGTCGGGATCCCGCCGCGGAGGGAACTACCGCGCAGGGAACGCAAGCCCCGCCCGGCGACAGGAGCAGAGTAGCCGCCGGAACCATAGCCGTCAGCGCCGAAACCGCCCGCCATGCCGTTACCCATGGAGGCGCGCGCCGCCGCAATACGACCCGCCCCGCGGCGACCCACCCGCGACAGGCGCGCAGGGGCAGCCGGGGTCGGATGCGCACTGCGGACACCCGCAAGCATCGCCCGAACTGGCGCGAAACTATCGTTCGTCACCGCACCAGCCCACACCAGGCGCCACAGCGCCGCCGAAACTTGCGCCGCATCCGGGAAAGTCACCACCTGACCGGCAGGTGCCGCCGCGCTCATCAGCTGCGCCACCCGCTCACGCAGCGCCGGCACGAACAGGCCGCCGTGAGCCAGCGCCTCATAGATGGCGTGCTCAAGCGTGCCTGGAGCCTGCAGCGCCTCCCAGAGCTCCGGGTTCTCAGCACGCAGTAGCTGCTCCGGGTAGTCCTCGCCCAGGGTCAGCTCACCCAGGGTCAGCGAAGAACTCTCGCTCAAATGCAGGCGAATCCAGCCGTCAGACTTCTGCGCGCTACCGCCGCCGAGCTGGCCGGCACCGGTGAAGAACACTCTGCCGCTCGCCATGAGCTCGTCCAGCATGTGCGGCTGGTAGCCGGGCACGCGCGCCGGAAGAATCAGCGTCTCCAGCGCGGAAGCCGGTACGCGCACACCCGCCAGCTGGTCGATGGCGGTGAGCAAATCCTCCGTGGCGGAGGTGGAGTCCTGGCTCGCATGGGTGGTGCCGTTTTCTGCCGCCGGATTGAATGATGCCGAGCCGAGGGGTGCCACCCTCTCGCCCACCACTGTGGCGGCGCGGCGGGAGGGTATGAACGCACCGTAGGCGCTCGCCTCCGGCAGGGTCTGCGCAACCCGCACGGATAAAGAACGAACGTTCTGCCATGAGGGCAGGAAAACGCCATAGACCTGCGCCGATACCGGCTCAATCTCCTCACGCAACGCCGCCAGGGAACGGGCGCGAATCGTGCGCAAAACCTGCGCATCCACCCACTCAACACCGACTGCCCCGGAGGCGCGCAGCACCTCGGGCAGGAACTCGCCAGAGCTCAGGCGGCGCTGCTGCTGAAGACGCTGCAACACCGGAGTCAGCATGCCCACACCCACCGGGGTCAGACGCGAAAAATGCTCCGCCGCCTGCTGCGCCGTAAAGGGAATATGGGTGCGCGCATAGCGAGAAACCAGATCCTCTAAAGGCGCCGCGACCGGCTCCAGGAGGGCAGTCGGAAGCGCCGCGGCGGGCATAATGCCCAGCCCGTCGCGCAGGCGCGCGGCATCCTCGACCACCGCATAGTACAGTTGCGGCTCGGCGGAATCATCGGCAGCTCCCATGAACGAGAACGCGCGGCGCGAGCGCACCAGCTCCTCCGCCAGGGCGCGCGCCTCAGTCGTGCTTGCGTGCGCGCCGGACTCCTCGCCGTAGTGTTCAGAGTCCTTGTTTTCAGAGTCCTCGGCGCCGCTAAAATCTCCCGCGCCGAAATCTTGAGAACCGTGTGCCGCAGCCTGCAGGCTGTTAGCCCGCAAACGCAGACTCAACTCCCGCGCGCTCAATGGACCCAACTGACGCAACAGATCCGCCACGCCCTCCACACCGCAGGCGCGGTAACGCTCACCCGTGCGCTGCAGACGCTGCTGAGTCTGCACCAGAACCGCAGGGTCCAGCAGCTCGCGTAGCCCGGTTGTGCCCAAAAGCTCCGCGAGCATGGCCGGGTCCAGCGACAGCGCGGCGGCGCGGCGTTCGGCGGCGGGCGCATCGCCGTCGTAGAGGTGCTCGGCAACGTACTCAAAGAGCAGAGTGCGCGCAAAAGGCGAAGGGTCGTTCGTCTCAACCTCCAGCATGGACACCGCCCGAGACTGCAACGAACGGTGCACCTGAACCAGCGCCGGAACATCGTACACATCCTGCAGACACTCGCGCGCAGTCTCCAAAAGCACCGGAAAATCAGGGTACTTACGCGCCACATCCAGCAGCTGCGCCGCACGCTGACGCTGCTGCCACAGCGGGGTGCGCTTACCCGGATCACGGCGCGGCAACAGCAGGGCACGCGCCGCATTCTCACGGAACCGAGACGCAAAAAGCGCCGAATCGCCCACGCGTTCGGTGACAATCGCCTCCAGCTCGTCCGGGTCGAAGAGGAACAGGTCAGCGCCGGGCGGCACATCCTCCATGGCGGGCAGGCGCAGAATTAGGCCGTCATCGCTCGCCATGACGGAGGCATCCACCCCGTACCGCTCCTCAATGCGGGCGCGCACCGCCAGCGCCCAGGGTGCGTGCACTCCGTAGCCGAGCGGCGAGTGCAGAACCACGCGCCAATCACCCAGTTCGTCGCGATGCCGCTCCACAATCATGCGGGTGTCGGAGGGGATCGCCCCGGTGGATTCGCGCTGCTCACGCAGGTAGGCGAGCAGGTTATCGACCGCCCAGGTGTCCAGTCCGAGCTGTTCGAGCTGCTGGCGGGCGGCGGCGCTATCGGTGGCATCCAGGCTGGAGAGGGCGCGCGTGAACGCACCCGTCTGCACGCCCAGGGCATAGGGGCGGCCCATGCGGTCGCCGTGCCAGAAGGGCAGGCGCGCGGGCTGGCCGGGCGCGGGGGAGACCCGCACCGCGTCGTGCGTAATTTCTTCAATACGCCAACTGCTCGCGCCGAGGGTGATGACCTCGCCGGCGCGGGATTCGTACACCATTTCCTCGTCGAGCTCACCCACACGCTTGGGGCCGCGCTCCTCATCGCCGCTGACCAGGTAGACGGGGAAGAGCCCGCGGTCGGGAATCGTGCCGCCGCTGGTGACGGCGAGGCGCTGCGCACCCGGGCGACCCTCAATACTGCCGGAGGGCGCCTCCTCGGTGGGGGTGCGGTCCCAGATGATGCGCGGGCGCAGTTCGGCGAACTCGTCGGAGGGGTAGCGTCCGGCGAGCATTTCGAGCACGGAGTCGAAGAGGGCGCGCGGCAGCTCGGCGTAGGGTGCGCTGCGGCGTAGCGCCTCGTACCAGGAGTCCACGCTGATGGGGCCCAGTGCGCAGGCGGCGACGGTCTGCTGCGCGAGCACGTCCAGGGGGTTGGTGGGGATGGTGAGCGGCTCGAGGGTTCCGCTACGCATTCCGGCGAGGGTGACGGTTGCACCGAGCAGGTCGCCGCGGTGCTTGGGGTAGAAGAATCCGCGCGAAATTTCGCCCACGCGGTGTCCTGCGCGACCCACGCGCTGTAGCGCGGAGGCGACCGAGGGAGGGGCCGCCACCTGAATTACGAGGTCCACGTGGCCCATGTCGATGCCCAGTTCCAGGGAGCTGGTGGCGACCACGCAGCGCAGGGTTCCGCCCTTGAGCGCCTCCTCGATGAGGGTGCGCTGTTCCTTGGATACGGAGCCGTGGTGCGCGCGGGCGAGCGGCGGCACCTCGGCGATGTCGCAGATGCCTGCCGCGTAGTCTTCGGGATCGATTCCCTGCTTCGCGAGGACGCGGCGCAGGTGAATATCGTTGAGCGCCGCGGTGAGCTTTTCCGCTAGTCCGCGCGAGTTAACGAAAACAATCGTAGAACGGTTGTTCTCAATATGGTCGACGATGCGCTCCTGTACACGCGGCCAGATGGAGGTCTCGGGGCGCTCGCTATCGGCGGTCTCTCGCAACGCGTTGTCTTGCGGCGCTCCTTCATGTAGCGCCCCTTCTCGCAGTACCTCTTCCGGGATGGTGAGCGTATTTTTGGGCGCAGCGTTATCGCCCTGTCGCGCCGGGTTTACCGGTCCGGTCGCTTGCCCGGTTTCTTGACTGGTTTCCTGCTCGGTTTCCTGTCCGGGGAATACGCCAATAGCATCTTCCAGCGTGTAGGGCGCGTTCGCCGGGGTATTTACGGCACTGGAGGCAGGCTGTACCGCACCCTGCGGCGAACCGGCAGAAACCGAGCCCCCGCCGCCCGGCACCTCCGAGGGCGCATAAAGTCCCTGCCCGTAGTCGTTGGCGCCTCCGAGTGCCGCCATATCGGGTACGGGCACGCTCAGGCGCAGGTCCCATTCTTTGGCGACCGGCCGGCTCATGATGGTCACCGGCTGAATGCCGCCGAGGAACCGGGCGACCGCCTCCGGGTTTTCGACGGTTGCGGAGAGGCCAATACGCTGTGCAGGCTGTTCGAGGAGCGCGTCGAGGCGTTCGAGGGAGACCGCCAGGTGTGCGCCGCGTTTGGTGGCGGCGAGGTTGTGAATCTCGTCCACGATTACGGTGGTCACGCCCGCGAGGGTGTTGCGGGCGGCGCTGGTGAGCATGAGGTAGAGGGATTCGGGGGTGGTGATGAGAATGTCGGGCGGGTTGCTGATGAGTTGGCGGCGTTCGCGTGCGGGGGTGTCGCCGCTGCGCACGCCCACGCTGATGGTCGGTTCGGTCGCGTTGTTTCCGCTTAGGCGGGTGATTCCGGTCAGCGGTGCGCGCAGGTTGCGTTCGACGTCGGCGCCGAGTGCTTTGAGGGGTGAGATGTAGAGGATGCGCGTGCCGCCTGCGGTTCCGGCTTCGTGTTCGCGGTGCAGGGCGTCGAGTGCCCAGAGGAAGGCGGCGAGGGTTTTGCCGGAGCCGGTGGGGGCGATGATGAGGGTGTTGTTGCCGTTGCGGATGCTCTCCCAGGCGCCTTCTTGGGCGGCGGTGGGTGCGCTGAAGGTGGCACGGAACCAGTCGCGTACGGGGGTGGAGAAATGGGAGAGTGCGTCGGTCATGTATCTATTATGGCGGGGTTTATGGTGTGCGCCTCTTGAATTGTTGGGGGTGGGGGGAGGAAGATGTGCTTGACAGGGTTTCTATAGAACATGTAATATTTTCCCTGTAAAGTAATCGACTGGGAGAACACCCAAAGGAGCTTCACCATGACCCGCCTGAACGAAGAACAGCTCATCAACCTCTTCCACGAGCCGCGCACCGTCTCCTCCTTTACCAAGGAACCCGTCACCGACGAGCAGCTGCGCCGCATCCAGGAACTGACCTTCTACGGCCCCACCGCCTTCAACAGCCAGCCCCTGCGCATCACCTGGGTCAAGAGCCCTGAGGCACGCGAGCGCCTCGTCGCGCACCTGGCAGACGGCAACAAGGCAAAGACTCAGGCGGCACCGGTGACCGCGATTCTCTCCGCGGACGCAAACTGGGTAGAGCACGCTGACACCTTCAACCCCAACGCAGCCGGCTTCATCAAGAGCTACTACACCACCGAGGAGCTTGCCACCCCCGCCGCTGAGCTGAGCGCCCACCTGCAGGCAGGCTACTTCATCACCGCAATCCGTGCCCTCGGCCTGGACGCCGGCCCCATGACCGGCGCAGACTTCGCCGGCATCAAGAAGGAATTCTTCGCGGACAACGCAGAGATCCCCTTCCTGGTCGTCAACCTCGGCCACGGCGAGGCTCCCGCATACCCGCGCGGTGCACGCTTCAGCCATGAGGACGTCACCCGCTCCCTCTAAGAGCAAGCGGATACGGCATTGCTAAACACTAGGCTTAAAAATAGTTCAAGGGCGGTTCCCCATCACGGGGAACCGCCCTTGAACTATAGGTGCACCAGTGAACTATAAGCGTGAACTATAGGTGCACAGAGGCGCCAGAGTATTCACATCTGCAACGCTACTTTAGCGGGCACCAAACTGACCCACCGACAGCTGCGGAACAGAGGAGGAACAAGCGGTCGTATCCAGCGGAACAATTACGCCGCCGGAACCAGAGGGCAGACCCACCAGGAAGCCCTGAACCGGTCGGCTACCGCAATCATCACCGAAGCGTGCCGGATACACCGAACGCAGTACCGCGGTGGTGCTATCGCCGGGGTTAAGGGTCACGCCCGCAGAGTTCATGTACTCATCGGAGGTGGAAGCCTCACGACCAACCCAGGTTCCCGAAGGACCCGCATGCACCACACGCGGGTAGCCGCGCAGGGTACAGGAGGAGTTTGAGGAATTCTGGAAGTACAGGGTGTAGTTTCGGGCGCCGGGGGAGCCTTCTCCCACAGCAACCGAAATGTTCAGGTCATCCAGATCGCACTGGGTCGGGCCCTCAGCAACAGTATTGCTGGAGGAACTAGAGGACTTCTCCGAAGAGTTCGAGGAATTGGAAGAATTCGACGAGCCCGAAGAACCGGAGGAGTTCGAGGAGCTACCCGAAGAGTTGGAACCCGACTGTGACGACGAGTTTGAGCTCTTCTGGGAATCCTGCTGAGAATCTGCAGAGTCCTCTGACTTGTTCTGATCGGAACCCTCGCGGGAGGAATCAGAAGAATGAGAGTCAGAGTTCTGCTTCGACTCGTGAGTCCCGGTGTGGGAAGAAGACTCGGAGTGCTCAGAGGAAGATTCGCGGTGCTCCGCGGCAGGGGAATTCACCACGGTAATGGAGCCCGGAGACACAGAAGGGGTAGCCCCGTCGGAGGCTACTCGAATCGTGCCGGGCTTGACCGAAGCCGAAGCACTCGGCTGAGCCGAGGTGCCTTCAGCTTCCTGACCGGCCGGGGACGCGCCGCATCCACTGAGCGCGAGCACGCAACAGAGGAGGGTGGTTGATGCGAGTACCTGAGCCGATTTAAACATGATTACATCGCCGCCTGCATTTGGATTTCTGCTCCGTCCATACCGGGGGCGTACTCGACCTGGCAGCACAGGCGGGAGTATTCGTTGGCGACATCGTCGACCATGTCGAGCAGGTCCTGCTCAGCTTCGGTGCGTTCACCGGAAGCTTCGAAGTGCTCGGGGTCGATGAAGCCGTGGCAGGTAGCGCAGGATGCGTTACCACCGCAGGTTGCGAGGACCGGCACGCCGTTAGCCTGGAGGGCTTCCAGGAGGGTGTGGTGGTCTTCCCACTGAATGTCGTAGTTTACGCCTGCTTCGTCAGTGACCTTAATCGTTACGCCCATGCGTTCTCCTTCTTCTGTAGTGATGCGTTTCTATTGTAGAGGTAGGGGCTGTTATTCACCGTACTTTGTGGCGCATCCCCAACCCTACCGTCACGCATATCACGGGAACGCATATTAATTTTTATGCTGAGTAGCATGTCTGTATTGCCCCCAGTCTACCCCGTATCGCCCTGACAATGCGGGATATCAGCGCCAATGAATACTGCCCCCAGATGCAAAGACATGCTGGGGGCAGTATAAAGAACCGGCACGCGGGCGCGCTTTAACGGTGACGAAGACCTACTCTGATTCCTTCTCCGTAGCCTTCTCGGCCTCCTGCTTTTCTGCGCTGTGGTGATTAGCATTCTGGACGCTTCCTCCGGGGCCGCGCACAATACCGCGCACGCTATCGCGCGGGTCAGCGTAGCGCAGGTCGATACCGAAGGTATTGCGGATCTGGCGTGCCGAGTTCAGGTGCCAGCGCTGCGAATCTGAGGGGGTCACGGAGGTGACCGCCTTCTGGCCCGGAGCCAGCTTCTCGTGGCGAATATCGTAGTGCTTACCGCCCATGGTGATGGTGAAGCCGTGCTCCTGCAGCAGTTGCACGAACGCATCCACATCGTGCGGGATCTTGCGGCCGCGCTGCCTCTTCGTGCCGCTCATCCTCGGCTGCGACTCGAAGGGGTTGCGGCTGGGCGCGGTGCCGCGACTAATACGAATGACCTGCTGGTCGGAGTGCGAGAACTCCACCTGGTAGCCGTTGAGTGAGTACACGGTGCGGCTACTGCCGGGAATCGGGCGGCGGTCCTCAGCCTCATCGAGGATGCGGGCAATGTACTCGCCGGTCAGGCCGAGCGACTTGAGCTGTGCCTGGGCGTCGGGGGAGAGCTGGTAGCCTCCGGCGAGAGCCTGCAGCGGGCGTAGCGCGAGCACTTCGGCGGTCAGGGGGTTGAGCACCACCTGGTAGCCTTCCTCTTCATGCGTGTAGAGGGTGACTTCGCGGCCGTAGCGGTTCTCCTGCGCGCTTTCTTGAACCACGGTGCTTGCGGGGGATTCGATGATGTCCAGCAGCAGCTCGTAGGTGAGCCCGTGGCGCATCATGTAATCCATCACGCCGGGGAGCACACCGTAGATGCGGCGGCGCGGCGGCACGTCACCGTAGAATTCCTTCTCGATGCGCGCGGCAATACGCTGGTTCTCCAGCGGCACCTCGGTCAGCGGAATGAGGCGCTGGTTGGAGGGGCGAATCTTGGCGCGTGCGGCGGCGGGCTTGGGTGCCTGACGGTACGCATCCACGAGCGCCTGCTGCTGCTCCACGAATTCCTGGGCGATGAGCGGCAGGAGGGTGAAGTAGAGCTCTGCCGCTTCGGGCTTGAGCGCGCCGTTCTCATCGAGCAGGGAGGCGCCGTCCTTGGAGAGCAGATCCCAGGGCTTATCGTTCGCAGTGCTCTCTTCGGAGCCCTGCTCATCGCGGTAACTATAGGCGGCGAGGGAGGCAAGCTCCTGCAGGCGAACGTACACCTCAAGAGGAACGGTAATCTGCTTAGCGGACATTATTTCTCCTCCTCGGTGGTGTTTTCTGCCTGGGCTACTTGATGTTCTGCCTGCTTCGCCAGGGTATTACTGAGCTCTTCCAGCTGTGCCTTGCGCAGGTTCTCCGCGTGCAGAACATGGAAATCCGGGGTCTTCGCCAGAGCCAGAACGGTCCGCTCATCGGGCGAAATCGCAATTTCCAGACCCTGCGCAGCGTAGATGCGGGTCCAGCCTTCAGCCATGCGCACGCTCTCGGGGCTGCTCAGCGCCTGAAGCATCAGGTCGAAAACGAACGGCGGGTTCTTCTTCAAGAAGGTGCGGGCGCGCTCGCTGAATTCGAGTTCCAGGGCGTTGAGCGAGTTGTATTTGCCCTGAGCCAAGGATGCCTGTGCCGCCTCGTTGTAGTCGGCGTCGTATTCGTCAATAACGGTGATAACTTCGGCGGAGGCGGTGTTGACGTCCACACGGTAGTCGTCGTGGGTGAAGCGAATCGTCCAGTCGTTGAGGCGTTCTGCCGCGCCTTCACGCAGGATGGTGCGCACGAGCTCTTCGCTGATATTTTCGCGTTCGAGGCGGGCCCGCAGGCTCGGGCGTAGGCGGTAGCTGCGTTCGCGGTCTTCGGCGGTAATGGCGCGAGGTGCGGTCGGTTCGGCGGCTACCGGCTGAGTGGCGGGCTTCCGCGCACTCGGCTTCGGGGCACTCGTCTTTGGGGTAGTGGGCGCGCTCGGTAGGGACTGGCTGAGCACGGGCAGCTCTTCAGCAGGTGCCTGCTCGTTAGCTACTGCCGTATGGGTAGCTTCTGCGGCTTCGGCAGCCTGCTGCCGGGCACGCAGACCCTCCAGGTACTCTTCGATGCGCGGCGGGCGGTAGGTCAGCGTGGACTTGCGGAACATACCGGGGGAGGGTGCACCGGGAGTCGGCGCAGCCGGCTTGGGTGCTGCAGATGTAGGAGCAGCGGGCTTCGGCGCAACGGGCTTGGGTGCCGCCGGCTTGGGTGCCGCGGGGGTAACCGTGGCGGGGGTCGGTACAGGAACCGTCTTTTCTGCAGTTGCCTCTGCGGGTGCTTCCACAGGGGCTTCTGCCGGCACGCTGGGAGCCGGGCTGGGAGTCGGAGCGGGTGCCTGTGCCGCGCGGGCGGCAAAGAGTGCGGGAGAAGGCGCGGGCTTCGGCGCTACAGGCTTCGGCGCTGCGGGTTTGGGAGCGTCGGTTGTGCTCACCGCGGCATCCTCGCTAACTGCACCCTCGTTAGCCTCTGCAACGGGAGTCTCAGCCGTGGACTCTGCGGTAGCTTCGGCCGCCTGCAGGTCGTTCTGGTCCTCTTCACGAGGCGTACTGTTGCTGGGTTCCTCATCGCTGGGTTCCTCATCGCCGCGGCGTAGGGCGGCAACGAGTTCCTGCCGGGAAGTATAAGGAATGATGTCCTCGGGAGAGTCGATATATCGGGGGAAATTCTCGTAGAGAATCTTCGCCGCGGCCTCAAAGAGCTTTTCTACAGTGGCGTTGGCGGCGGGTGCGCAAGGGCAGAGGAGCTCTTGGCGCTGCGCGTCATAGAGGGACCAGTGCGCGCATCGTCCGGTGGGCGGGAAGTAATCGAGGGTTCCCAAATCAGCAATATCGATGAGCGCACCTATCAGGGACTGCGGAATGGATAGCTGTGCCATAGTGCTCCTTTGCGTTGTCTACTCTCCAACCTATGCGTGGAGGGTCCTCTTTCCATCCTAGGCGTTTTTTGGCGGGTGTGCCCCGGAGCACGTCATCTGGGGCGCGTAAATCTGTGGATTCACAGGTTGGGACGCTTTTGGGCGCCGTTTTTGGTATGGATGGGGTAGCGTCAGCTGCTGGAGCGTCCTTGCTACACCTAGCTAGAGCCTGCAACGTGTCATGCTGCAACGTTTTGTACTGCGCGGTGGCTTGAGCCCTGCCCGGAGCTTGTGGCAGGGCGTTTTCTGCGCGCTTCTTGCCCAAAGAGATCTTCCCGGGCGTGTCCTCCGGGGTATATCTTCTGAGGTAGATCTTTTGGGCATACAAAAAATCCCCGGTTCCGAAGAACCGGGGATCGGTGGTGCGCCCGAAGGGATTCGAACCCCCAACCTTCTGATCCGTAGTCAGATGCTCTATCCGTTGAGCTACAGGCGCATGTTCCTCGCTTCGGATTTCTTCAACCCGTCGCGGCAACAGGTACTACTATACGGATGTCCCCGGGGGCACGCAAGCCGAAAAACTCGAAATTTGCCTAAAATCCCCTCCGAAAGACTCGATAATGCCCTGCTTTGCCGCATGATTCCGGGGTTTTTGGTGTCGGAAAATTTTTTCAAAATATTTTCTCAGCACCCTAAAATCGGCGCCGCAGATCCCTGAAATCCACGGAGAATCCCGCCATAAGTCCTAAAAATTCTTTGCAGAAATCTTCTCGCGCTCTAGGAATGTGATGCGCAGAACTTAAGAAATGGTGTCATAGAAAGCTCTGCAGACCATTAATGCGTTATTCTGTAAGCATCACGAGGAAGTGGAGACTGTCCAAGCGTGCATATTCGCGATTATTTGCACGCTTGTAGTGTTTAACTGCTTCTTTGTTACTGCAGACCTATCCGGATCAACGTAGTATCCGGGCCACCGATTGAAGGGGAAAACGTCAATGGCTGACACCTCAACTCGTACTCTCTCTGCTGAGCTCGAAAAGGAGCTGCAGAGTGCACCCACTACCCACCAGGGCCTTCTGGATTGGGTTCGCGAAGTTGCGGCCCTGACCCAGCCCGCGCACATCTACTGGGTCGATGGCTCCCAGGAAGAATACGACCGCCTGGCACAGGAACTGGTCGACGCCGGTACCTTTGTTCGCCTCAGCGATCACGAATTCCCGAACTCTTACGCAGCTTTCTCCGACCCCGACGACGTTGCACGCGTCGAGGAGCGTACCTTCATCTGCTCCGAGACTGAAGAAGGCGCAGGCCCGACCAACAACTGGCGCGACCCCGTCGAAATGAAGCAGACCCTGACCGGTCTGTTCGAGGGCTCCATGCGCGGCCGCACCATGTACGTTATTCCCTTCGTCATGGGCTCCCTGAAGGCTAAGAACCCCAAGATTGCTGTTGAGCTCAGCGACTCCGCATACGTTGTCTGCTCCATGCGCATCATGGCAACCATTGGTAAGGACGTTCTTGCCAAGCTGAACGAGACCAACGGCTTCTTCGTTAAGGCCCTGCACTCTGTCGGCGCACCCCTGGAGCCCGGTCAGGAAGACGTTCCCTGGCCCTGCAACCCCGAGAAGTACATCGTCCAGTTCCCCGAGACCCGCGAAATCTGGTCCTTCGGCTCCGGCTACGGCGGTAACGCACTGCTCGGTAAGAAGTGCTACGCACTGCGTATCGCATCCGTTATCGGTCGCGATGAGGGCTGGATGGCAGAGCACATGCTCATCCTGAAGGTCACCAACCCCGAGGGCAAGGTTCGCTACATCTCCGCAGCGTTCCCCTCCGCATGTGGCAAGACCAACTTCGCAATGATGGAACCCACCATTGACGGCTGGAAGGCTGAGATGGTCGGCGACGACATCGCATGGATCGAGTTCGACGAGAACCACCAGGCACGCGTGGTCAACCCCGAGGCTGGCCTGTTCGGCGTGGCACCGGGTACCGGTTACTCCACCAACCCGAACGCTATGAAGGCTATCGCCAAGGGCAACACCATCTTCACCAACGTTGCACTGACCGACGACGGCTCCGTCTGGTGGGAGGGTAAGACCGACGAGGCTCCCGCGCACCTGATTGACTGGACCGGTAAGGACTGGACCCCCGAGTCCGGCCGCCCGGCAGCTCACCCGAACTCCCGCTTCTGCACCCCCGCATCCCAGGTCGACATGCTCGCTCCCGAGTACTACGACCCCGAGGGTGTGCCGCTGAGCGCTATCGTTCTGGGTGGTCGCCGCAAGACCACCATCCCCCTGGTTTCTGAGTCCGAGAGCTGGGAGCAGGGCGTGTTCCGCGCAGTTACCCTCTCCTCCGAGACCACCGCGGCTGCTAAGGGCGCTGTCGGCGTGATTCGCCGCGACCCGATGGCTATGCTGCCCTTCATCGGTTACAACGCTGGTGACTACTTCAAGCACTGGCTGGATCTGGGCAAGAAGCACGGCGCAGAGAACATGCCGAAGGTCTACTACGTCAACTGGTTCCGCCGCACCCCTGACGGCGGCTTCGCATGGCCCGGCTTCGGCGAGAACTCTCGCGTTGTGAAGTGGATCTTCGACCGCCTTGACGGCAAGGCTGGCGGTCAGGAGACCTTCCTGGGCACCGTTCCCACCAAGGAAGACCTGGACCTGACCGGTCTGGAAATCTCCGAGGAAGAGCTGAAGGCTGCTCTGGCTGTCTCGAAGGAAGAATGGGCTGCTGAACTGCCCGGCATCGATGAGTGGCTGGAGAAGTTCGGCGACAAGCTGCCTGCTGAGGTTCGCGAACAGCGCGACGCTCTGGCAAAGGCTCTGGAGGACTAAGACACTCCAGCTAATACCTACGGTATAGCGCGTTGAAGGAGCGGAATCTCCCGGTGAGATTCCGCTCCTTCCTTCGGTTGAGGGGGAATTTGAATCCCTATCACCTGGGGAACGGCAAGTTTTCTTGCAGTGGTGTGAGTGTAAGGCTATGCAATCCACTTGCTCTTGAGAAATACTTTAAAACCCCCGCCGGGGTGGTTTGGGGGCAATAGTAGCTGCTCATAATTTCTTGCCCTCTTGCCGCCCCTATACAATGCCAATGTAAGATTTTTGAACGCGTCGAACCCCGCCCGGTTCACGCATCCGTTGCTGCCTCCGTGGAGGGGGCGGTAGCACGAGAAGGATAGAAGGAGTATCCATGCGTTTGACAGCATTCTCGGATGTCTCGCTCCGCGTTCTGATGCTCCTGTCTGCCCTGGAGCCCGGTCAGAAGCTTTCCACCCAGAAGATCTCTGAAGGTGTGGACACCCCCTACAACCACGTGGCGAAGGCTGTAGCTTTTCTCGTGAACATGGGTTATCTGGACTCGACTCGTGGTCGTGCCGGTGGCGTCATGCTTTCCGATGCGGGTCGTTCTGCGACCGTCGGCACTATTCTTCGCGCTACTGAGGGCGATATCCCCATGATTGAGTGCGAGGATGAGAACGGCCACTGCCCCCTCGATAAGTTCTGTCGCCTGCGCAATGTGCTGGCGAAGGCGCGTGAGGCATTCTATGCATCGGTTGATTCGGTGGTCATTAGCGAGTTGACTGCCGGTGCGCGCCCCGTTGGCCCGGTGTTTGTTGAGCTGGGCTTTGGGCCTCCGGAGAACGCGCTGCCTGCGCGCTAGTTGTAAGGCGCTAGTCGTAAGTATTCAAGCGATACGTGATACCTGTGGAGCTTTCCGGTGGGAGGCTCCATAGAGTTTTTAACACGGAGTTTTGGGTGTTTCTGCGCTTGATGCGGGGGCCGTTAGGCGGGTATTGTCTAGGGTTTCTTGCGGGGGTTTGAGAGCAGCGTAGGGGTATTTTTGACTCCGTCTGCGCGGTTGTCGGCACCTGCATGAACCCGGAAAATGTGCAGGAAATGCAAGATATTGCAAATTTGCTTTTCAAATGCAGAAAATGTGACCATATTCATTTTTGCACTGTACTGCATACTTTCCGTAGTAAATATATTTCCATGCCAGAATTTTTATGCACACTCCGGGGCTAGTCACGCGGCGAACTCAAAAACAGTGCTGAAAATATATAGTGTGACGCTCGGCTCTCTCTTTGAGTCAAGCTGAACCATAAGTCTCACCTAGCCCCCTCAATATCCCTCAGAAAGTGACCTGCACTCAGCGCAAACACCCCGCAAAATGCTACGGTAAGGGTGCTTTATAAACACTCTGTCACCAACTAAGCTGTCTGAGTGAATGCCCCGCAATACTGATATTGAGGGGTCTCGCCACAATGACCGAGGTGACCACACAGGAAGAAGGCACACACCGATGCTCTCCGAGAAGTCCCGCCCCATTATTGAGGCAACGCTGCCCATCATTGCTGAGCGCATTAACGACATCACCCCCGACTTCTACCGTCGAATGTTCGCCGCCCGCC
>ERZ772935.238-NODE-238-length-22565-cov-5.509640_pt1 | contig 22565 bp, 20 predicted proteins | sample MGYA00511683_ERZ772935 | MGnify/ENA primary metagenome ERZ772935 (study PRJEB29015, sample SAMEA2738086) | human oral metagenome | biome: human oral; feature: human-associated habitat; material: saliva | place: China | collected 2228 ...
CAGTGGCGTTTTGTCTGGTCGTTTCGGAAGACTCGTCCATAACAATGGCTTTCTCTGGAACGCCGCTGTTAATCGCTCGCTGATACATAGCCTTAGCGTTGGACGGGCCAGTTTTATCGGCCGCCGCGCCAGACACAACAATCAATGGCGCCCAACCTTCTTTATACAGTTTAATAGCCTCGTCAGTTCGCGCATTCGTATCGCCACCGCTGACAACAACTATTGCATCAGCCTTACGACAATCGCCTTCGCCCACGCTTTGACATTTTCCCAAATCGTCTGGGGATAAATACGCGCCAAGCCCAAAAATCACCAAAGTAGCAAAAATCATCAAGCCAACCAGTTTATGGATCATCGACGAGTCCTCTTCATTTCCGCTTGCACAGCCTCAATGATAAATTCGCCAGCTCGCTTTATATTCTCATCATTGTTCAACTTGCCTAAGGTAAGCCTTAGACTTCCGTCAATCTCTGATTCGCTCAGACCAACACTCGCTAGTACATGAGAACGCGTTCCAGAATTAGCCGCGCAAGCACTACCCGTAGCCACTAGAACTCCACGAGATTCTAATAAAAACACCAATCTTTCAGCGTCAATTCCAGAAAATGATATATTCAAAAAACTCACCAAACTTTTTTTCATATCTGATGATATCAACATTTCAGGAAAAGCCTGCCTCAAATCTTTTACCAAATTTTCTCGTAGTTTTCGCAGTCGCTTCACTTCAGCAGAACGTCGTTTTTGTGCCAATTCCAAAGCAGTCGCAAACCCAACCACGCCAGCAACGTTTTCAGTTCCACTGCGCAGACCCAGTTCTTGACCGCCACCAAAAATATTGGCTTTCAGCGTAACGCCAGGTCGCACCCACAATAATCCAACCTGCTTTGGGCCGTAAACTTTCGCCGCAGATAATGTCAATAAATCAACACCCAGCCTTTTAATTTTCACATCAATTAAAGCCGCCGCCTGCGAAGCGTCTGTGTGAAAAATCAACGGTAAAGATTCGCCATTTTCTTGGCGTCTGAGTCGCTCAGCTTTTACAATTTCCGCAATCTCTTCAATTGGCTGGATGTAGCCCAGCTCATGATTTACTAGCGCAATACTAACAAATCCAACGTCTGGCGTTAACATTTTTTTAACCACATTCGGGTCTATTCGTCCATTTTTCATTGGCAGGATTAGCTTCACTTCCGAACGCGCTTTTGCGGAATTGATCACCGAGTCATGCTCAATTGCCGAAATTAAACTTACGCCATTTGCCGCATTGAACGCCAAATTGACAGACTCAGTTGCTCCAGCTGTCATTATCAATTCATCAGCCATCACACCCAAGCAGCGCGCCAGCCGAGCCTTCGCGTCTTGATATTCACGCTTTGTAAATATTGCTGGAGCGTACGGACTAGACGGATTGAAAAACTTTTCAGAAAAATATGGCAACATCGCTTCAACCACCAACGGATCCATTGGTGTGGCGGCAGCATGATCAAGATAGATATAGTCTTTATTCACTTTTTTATTATATCAAAGCGGCCGACCGGTTTGCGGATCTTTCTTATATAATTGTCGAGAAACTCGCTCGTAATATTCCTTAGTTGCCAAGACAAAATTCTGAAGCTCGTCGCCCTCCAAGTAACTATAGCGATAATTCGGCTGAATCTTCAAGATTCCCTTTGGTTGCACTTCATAACGCGTCGTCAATTCTTGCCGGCCACCCTTACCATCAGCAACTTCTTCATACCAAATCCAGGTATCTTTATCTAAATTAAAAAATTCTCGTCGCGCAACATACGCCGGCTTCTCGCCAAAAATTGTTGCGCCAATTTCACTTTCCAATTGGATTAGCTCGCGCTCAGTAAATTTCTTTAATGGACGATCTTTTTTACGGAATTTCAATAAAGACACCGCGTCGCTATCATCAGCAAAAACCAAACTTCGTACTTTTTTCAAAAACTTAGTCACTTATTGCACCTCGTTAGTTTTAGATTCTCGAAGATTTGCTAACATATTACCAATTTTTTTCACAGACTCAACAGGACCAGTAGACTCCTTTTCACCAAGCACTTCCCTACAGTGATTAAGCGCTTCATTACTGCCACCTTTAACTGCGACCTCGCCTAAATTGGGATTTAGTTTAGGGTCAAAGTTACCCTTCTCGGTATTAGTATAAATTCTATAAACCTCTTTAAGAGCTCCAATCTCAGGCGTATTTTCAATACGTTCAGTACTACTCATTTTCTCCACTTTCAAATGCCAAAAAGTTCTTTTGTGTTGTGAAGAGTAGCTTGGCTTAAAACATCAAAATCAATATTTCGCTGCTTCGCCCAATATTCAGCCACCAACTTCACATATTCTGGCTTGTTTATATTACCACGAAACGGCGCTGGTGTCAAGAATGGCGCGTCAGTTTCTAGCAATAATCGCTCCAGCGGGATTGAAGCAAACAATTCTTTCTGTAATTGATCCTTTGTGAACGTACTAATTCCATTAAGTCCAACGTACAAATTTCGCGAAAAACCTTTTTCTAAATTATCACGCGTATCTGTAAAACTATGCAAAACACCGCGAAGTCCAGGAAAATTGTCAAAGATTGGCCAAAAATCATCCCAAACCGACGGCTGATCCTTCGCGCCATCGCGAACATGAAAACTTACCGGCAAATTGTAATCAATCGCCATTTGAAGTTGTGCCTCCAAGCCCTCAATTTGTGTTTCCCGCGGACTGTTATTGTAATAATAATCAAGCCCAATTTCACCAATTGCCACAATCGGAGAATTTTCCGTCTTATTCTCCAGCAAAGTTTTGACATCTCCCCAGCCATCTTTCGTATCGTGCGGATGAACGCCAATTGCCGCCCAAGTAGACTCATGATTCGCAGCAAATTCCACAGCTTGGCGGCTACTTCGCTGGTCAGTACCGACACAAATCATCCCGATTTTTTCAGTAATGGTGTCTTGATAAAATTGCTCGCGATTGTCCGTAAAAAATTCCGTATCGTGCAAATGACAATGCGAATCTATCAGACGTAAGCCCTCAGTCGTACTTTTCTTATCAGCCTCAATCATAAACTATTTAACCTGAGATTCTGTTTTCGGAGCACGTGGATCTGGCGTATGAATATACTTGCGCGGGAACAAAGGCGTCAATTCTGACGACACGACACCACTAGCAAACATATCATGAATTTTCTCGGCGGTTTGCGGCATGAATGGACGTAGCATATCGGACACTTGCAGTAATGTTCCACAAGCATGCGCCAAAATCTCACTCAAATGTGACTCTGCCTCTGGATCTTTATCACGATTTTTAGCAACTTGCCAAGGCTGAACTCGCTCAATATATTGGTTCAAAGAACGAACAATTAGCCAAATCTCGTCCATTGCTTGGTCAAACATATAACTTTCCATCGCTTGACGATACGGTCCCATGTCGTGCTCCGATTGTGGAGCGTCGCCAATAACGCCAGCTTGATAACTTTGCACCATTTTAGCGACTCGCTGAACCAAATTGCCCAAATCATTGCCAAGCTCACCATTATACGCAGCTTCAAACTTTTCCCAAGTAAAGTCGCCATCATCCTGCGTCGGTACGTGGCGCAAGAAATAATATCGAAACGCCTCGGCGCCGTAATCTGGAATAATGTCAGTCGGACCAACGCCATTTCCGAGACTCTTTGCCATTTTCATTCCGCCAGAATTGATAAATCCATGAACAAGCAAAACCTTCGGAAGCGGCAAATCCAGCGCCATGAGCATTGCTGGCCAAATACCAGCGTGGAAACGGAGAATGTCCTTGCCGATGACTTGCACGTCAGCCGGCCAAAAAGATTGCCACTCTTCTGGACGATCAGGATAACCAATAACCGTAATGTAATTGCTCAGAGCGTCCAACCAGACGTACATGACTTGATTATCATCGCCAGGAACCGGCACACCCCAGCTAAGATTTTTACGTGGACGAGAAACCGACACATCTTTCAGGCCATCTTTCATCAATTCCAAAAACTCTTTTTTACGGAATTCAGGCACGATTCTCATTTTATTTGACTCAATTGCCTGACGAATATTATCCGAAAAAGCACTGGTTTTAAAATAGTAATTTTCTTCGCTCAAACGCTGATACGGAGTTTGATGATCTGGACAAACCCCATTATTATCGGCAGCTTCTTTATCCGTAACGAAAGCTTCGCACCCCTGACAATACCAGCCTTCATACGAACCTTTGTAAATGTAACCAGCCTCAACGAGTTTCTGCCAAATATACTGCACCGCAGCAACGTGATGCGCATCAGTTGTTCGAATAAAATCCGTCACTGAAATATTCAGCTCGGAAATCATCTTCTTAAAATTAACGTGCGTTTGATCGACGTATTCTTGAGGGGTTTGATTTTGACTGGCAGCTTTGGCGGCAATTTTATTGCCATGCTCATCCACGCCAGCTTGAAAACGAACTTCACGCCCGTTCTGCCTGGAATAACGCGCCCACACGTCTGCCAACATATAATCCATAGCATGCCCAATGTGCGGCAAGCCGTTTACGTAAGGAATAGCGGTAGTGATGTAAGCGTGTTTCTTAGTCATAGGTAAATTATAGCAAATTCAACAGATCATGACCAATGATGAAGGATGTCAATTGACATGATATAATTATAATCACAATTTATTAGGAGGGGAGTTATGAACAAACTCATAAAAAACTTAACCGTAGCCGCAGCTATTAGCATTGCTATAATCGGCGTCTACACACCAGCAACAGCAAGCGCCAGCGGAGGAAGCTGGCAGAGAGATTCAGTTGGATGGTGGTATAAAAATTCCAATGGAAGTTACCCAAAGAATGATTGGCAACGAATAGATGGCAAATGGTATTACTTTGATGGACGCGGATACATTACACATAGCAAATGGGAGCGTATAAAGGATTATTGGTACTACTTTAATACCAGCGGACACATGACAGAAAACGCCTGGGAAATGATTGGCGACAAGTGGTACTACTTCGACACTAAAGGTCACATGCTGCACGACCAGTGGGTCGGCGACTACTACGTCGGTAAAAATGGCGATATGTTAAAGAATACCGTCACGCCAGACAACTATGTAGTTGGAAGCGACGGAAAATGGGACAAGAGGTTTTCAAGAGAGCTAGCAGAAAAAGCAAGACTATATCTTAACCCAACCGGATCCAATATCTCTAAGAGTACTACAGCTGAATTGTTCTCACAAAGCCATAAGACTAATTATGACACAGTCATCGCACTAATGGACGTACTCTATCCAAATTACAACTATGTAAATAATGCGAAGCTGAGTATCAAGACACTAATGGAGGCTATTGATATCAAGCACTGCGGCGACCGGCACGACTGTGTGTTCTCTAAAAATATGCTTATAGATCGTTTAGTCTATAATAAATTCACCAAGGATGAGGCGGAAAAGGCAATTAACGAGCTCGGTAGCGAGATTGATCTACCTAAGTATTTTCAGGATCAAGCTATAACTTATCTAAGAAGACTTCACAAGTATAAATTATCCAACAATCAGTACCTATCGAGGGCAGCATATGAAGATAATCTCACTCTATACAGAAAGTTCACCAAGGAAGAAGCTAAAAAAGCTCTTGATATTGTAGAAATTAATTATATCAATCAAGCTCAACAAGAAGCTAAAAAAATTTTATTGAAAGAAACCGGAGATTCAAGACGTAATATTATATATCTACTAGTACATGGTGGAAAATTTACTAAGGAAGAGGCGGAAAAGGGAGTCGATCTCCTAAATCATGATTTTAAAGTAAACCTACGTAGAGCTATTGAATATCGCTACATTGAGAGTGACTACAACAAAGATAAAGGATATGTGTGGTATCCTTGGCATTCTAAGCAACATTTAATTGAAGTACTGAGCGACCCTAATGGTATTGAAGGATTTGAAAGGTCGGACGTAGAGGAAGTTATCGAAGAATATAACATCAACTACACCGAGCGAGCAAAGCTACGTGCCATGGACATCCTGAAGAACGGAAAATACAGCAGAAGCAATTTGGAAAAAACTCTTATCGACCAGTGGAAGTTCACCAAGGAAGAAGCCGCTAACGCTGTTAAGGACTTAAAGCACGAAAACCTAACTGATTAATTAACCTCTAATCACAAAAGCGACTCAGTTTAAAACCTCTGGGTCGCTTTTCATACATGCAACTACAGCAAATCTACCACCAACATCACCTGATGAATGTGAAAAATAATTTGGATTATCTGCAGTATCAATTGGTGAAATGAAAATATTATCAGCAGGAACGCCCGCTTGGACAGCCAACGAACGATTAAATCCTTGCATATCAAGATAGAATCCATCAGCTTTTTTATGACAGAAATTTTGCCAGTCATCATCATCCGCATAATTAAAATAATCCATACGATAATTTTTCTGCGTAATACCTGGTGACATCCAAATTTGTAAATCTTTTTCCTGGCTACCGCGCTCGACAAAATACTGAACGGCCTGAGACATCAACTGCGCAACTGTCGAATGCCGACCCAAATGCGCCAGCATCAGCGCCCGACGCTTTGGATCATATATAACGGTGGCGATACAGTCCGCCACTGGTAAAAATAAACCGATGCCAGCCGCTTCGGTATATAGCGCATCAGCAAAAATCCCCTCGTTGTTATGTCGGGTCGTGTCAGCTTCAGTAACTTCGGTGATATTATCAAACGTTTGTCCTTGGTTGTATGAAATCACGTGATAAACAACGTCGTCATACTTAACACCAATATGATCACAAAACCGATGCCGATTCTCCAATACCTCAGCTACGTGGCGACCGCGAATACGATTGAGCATAGTGCCGTCATCTTTCGACGAGACCGCGACCAATAGATCAGATGGAAAACACGTCGGCTGATCTGCCGCAATCATCGCGCCCGCCATTCTTTGAGTAGCCGCCGCCAATCCGTAATCGCCAAATCTTCAGCACGAGCATCTGGTGAAATTCCTGCATTTTTCAGCAATTCTTCCGCCACAATCTTATCAATCCCCAACCCGCCGCTCAGGCTAGAGCGCAACTTCTTTCGCTTAGCAGAAAATCCCGCCTTAACAATGCGGAAAAAATCTTTTTGATCTTCTGGAGTAATTAACGGATTATTACGAGTCCTCAAAACTACAACCTGCGAGTCAACCTTTGGCGGTGGCGTAAAAAACTGCCGCGGTACTTCAATGTCTAGCTCCGCTTCGGCAAAAATCTGAACGCTCACAGATAGAACACTCATATTCCCAGCCTCTGCCGCAATTCGCTCGGCAACTTCTTTTTGCACCAACAGCACCGCAATGCTTGGCTTATTTTCTGCGGTCATCAATTTTTCAACAATTTTGCTGGTGATGTAATATGGGACGTTAGCTACGACTTTGTAATTTTTTGGCAATTGATTCAGATCAAATTGCAATATATCTTGATTTATGACAGTTAATTTCTTACCAGGAAATTGCCCTGGTAATTTTCGTGCCAAATCTGCGTCAAACTCCACGGCGGTCACTGAATTAGCCCGAGCCAATAAACGACTAGTCAAAGCACCAAGTCCCGGTCCAATCTCCAGTACAACATCATCACTCGTCAATTCAGCCGCTTCAGCAATATCTGCCAGAATTTCTGGATCCTTCAGCCAGTGCTGTCCGAGCGATTTTTTTGGTCCATGAGAAGAAGCCATTTAGCGCCCATCTCCATTCGTCCAGTCAGTCGCCAAGTCGAATCCGTGCGGATGTTTGGCTGCAAATCCGCCAGTGTCATAAACCTTGCCCGGACCCATACTGGTCTCAACCACCGAGCATCGCGGATAATTACCATAATTAGCCGCCACCAAAATATAGCCATCTTTATCAACCTTCGCGCCATCCGCCCGCACCGTATAAGTACCGCCGCTACCACAAGCTTTTATCACAATATTCATCGGCAAATCATAATACGTCTCGCGATGTGCTACATCCTTGGAGTCAGTAAATATCTGCGCGCCCTTGCTTTTCGTCAATGGATTTTTAGGCTTCGTGCCAATTATTTCAATCTGCTTCTTTGACTGCTTTGTGATTTCGCTAGCAATTTCCTTACGACTAATCTCGCGCTCATTCTCTACTTCAACCTGATAAGTCACCTTCCGCACACCTTTTTCCCCAAGCTGCTTAACACTCTTAAACCCAATCGGCTGAGAATCGTCCTTAATCTGCTCAATATCAAAATTAATATCAGCTTCTTCAGTTATCGTTCGCTGTTTTGATCGCTCAATCTTCATTACCAGACCCACACCGTTCACCAAAAGATCGTCGGAATTCGTAAAATGCGTCTTATCTTCGCGATATAAAGTCAGCCCAGCAGCCTTCGCGATTAACGCTGGAGTTTGCTCGGCAGTAGTTATTTTTAGGCGTTTGTTACCGTCTACAATTGTTATTGGACGAGCGCGGAAAATATTGACCTGGTATTTTGCGCCGGTCAATTCCATATCAATATTTGGCTCAACCGCGTCAATCTTTTCGTCAATCGTAATCTTAGCCGCACGCAAGGCCTGCCGAACGGTCAATGCATTTGTGATAATCGTCTTTTCTTCACCGCGATCATAAATACGAACCAAGTGCTCACCAGAAGTCTTTCCATCAGCAAACGAAACCATTGGAGTCGCAACCGCAACCAACACAGCTAATCCAATAATTTTTCCAAAAAATAAACCTTTTGCGCGCATAATAATTTGACAATTCACACAATGTATTAGAAAAATTATATCAGATTTTGAAACTATTATCTATAGATGTCCTGAAGTCCCATTTTAACTTTACAGGTCGGCCATGGTTGCCAGCCACGAGCCTTGTAAGTTTGCCATGCCTTTTCGTCCTGCACGGCAGCTGGAGCATCAGAGGCCAGTTCGTATCCGCCATAGTTTCCCCAGGTTCGTTTGTCAAACTGATATGCGCCGTAATATCCATTTCCAGTATTCGACTTATAGTTACCTTCGCAGCTTCTTAATCTAGCGAGCGCTTCAGAAAAACTGCCAGAAAATGACGTAGAGCTTTTCGTCCCCACAATCTCAATCTGCTTCTTTGGCTCTTTTGTCACAACACTAGCGATTTCCTTGCGGCTCACCTCCACACCGTTCTTCATTTCAACTTCATAAGTGACATTTTTCTTACCATTCTCGCCCACCTGTTTTATTTCGCGATATCCCGAATCTCGATTCGCGTCTTGAACTTTTTCAACCTCAAATTTCACATCTTCTTCTGCTGTTATGGTTTGCTTTCCATTACGCCAAAGCTCAATTTTCATTCCAGGAATAATTTTTGCCGAACGATCCACAGATAGCGTATCATCTTTCTTTGGGTCTATATTCTTCTCTTTCAATAGCTCGCCAACCGTCTTAGCGTGTGTGCGAATGACAGATTCTTTGCCGTAAAGTACAAAATTAACCATCGAGGCTCTGTCAATTTTCATCACCATGTTTGCGCCATCAACCGCCATATTATCGGAATTGGATAAAGTAGTTTTATCCTCTTCAAAAACTTCAATTCCAGCAACCTTCGCAATCAAAGCCGGCGTCTGCTCGGCGGTAGTTACCTTTAGACGTTTATTTCCATCGACGATTGTTATTGGACGAGCGCGGAAAATGTTAATGTTGTACTTCTCTGCCACCATCTCCGAATCAAGACTCGGCTCGACTACGTCTTGGCGTTCATCAATAGAAAACTTAGCCAATTTCAAAGCCTCGCGAATCGTCCTCGCTTTTGTAACAATCGTCTTTTCTGCGCCCCTGTCGTAAATCGTCACCAACTTTTCACCAGCCTTAGCTGCTGGCTTAGTAGCGTCGGCCAATGCTTGATTAACAAAAAATAAACCGCCAACCAGCATCAATATCGCGCCAGAAACGAACGTAATTTTCTTAGAATAGTGTTTTGCTTGTAATCTTATACCCATAAGTTCACACCCACAACGCAGGTATCCTTATTATATCAAATTTTCTCTAGTCGCGCGAACTCGACGTTCAATTTCTTAATATTCCCATTGTCAAACTGAACCGTAACACTCAGCCCTTCGCTATCAATAATTTTCCCCGAACCAAAACTCGGACTGCGGACTCGATCACCAACTTCCAAGCCAATATCTTCCGAATAAAAATCAGGTTCTACGATCGGCTGAGCTGGCCTATCAACACCACCAGCCATCAAGCCCATTTCGTCCAAAAACCTCGATGGCATATTATAGCCGATCTGACCAAATTGCGTCCGAGAGCTGGCGCAGCTAACGAATAATTCTTCCCTCGCCCGAGTTACACCAACGTAGCACAATCGGCGCTCCTCTTCGACGTCATCAGCGTTGCCGCTATCAAACACTCTTGCATGCGGCAAAATCCCCTCTTCCAGTCCCGCCAAAAAAACCACCGGAAACTCCAAACCTTTAGCCGCATGAAGCGTCATGAGTGTTACTTGTTGATCGGCAGTTGTATCCGTCGAAGACATCAAAGCCATCTCTTCCAAAAACGTCGCCACGTCAACGTAAGCCTTCGCCTCCGACAAAAGCACGCCGATATTTTCCATTCGCTCCTCAGCTTGCGGCGTTCCGTCGTTTATGAAATCTTCATAGCCAGTACTTTTCATGATCTTTTCAATCAATTCGGCTGGAGATCCGTCAATTTCCTGCTGCAAATCGTGCAATTTTTGACCAAACTCTAGCAACGGACGTTTTGCGCGCGCCGTCAAAGTATCCGCTTCCTCAACCGCCAGTAATCCGCTAATTATGTCTTTCCCTGACGCGTCATTCCAGTCCAGAAACTTAGAAATACTTACCGCTCCAACACCACGTTTTGGCGTATTCACAATTCGCAAAAAACTAACTCGATCACTCGGCTGATATAATAATCGAAGATATGCCAATAGATCCTTAACGACCGCCCGATCCAAAAATCGCAGACCGCCGACAATTTTATACGGAATATAACTCTGACGCAAAGCTCGCTCAATTGCGTAGCTTTGCGCATTCGTTCGGTACAACACCGCCACGTCGCCATATTGACGACCGTTCGCAATTTGCGCCTGAATTTCATTCGCAATCGCCAAAGCCTCCTCAGACTCATTGTATAATTGCCATAATTTTGGCTCAACACCGTCGCCATTCGCTGTCCATAAATTTTTATCAGTTCTATGAATATTATGACTAATCAGCGCATTTGCCATATTCAAAATCGCGCCAGTCGAACGATAATTTTGCTCCAGCTTAACCACCGTCGTGCCCGGAAAATCACGCTCAAAATTGAGAATATTAGTATAATCAGCCCCGCGAAAACTATAAATCGACTGAGCGTCATCACCAACCACGCATAAATTGCGGCGTGAATTAACCAACAGCTTAATTAGCGCATACTGCACCGCATTCGTGTCCTGATACTCGTCAATCAGAATATACTCGAATTGCTGCTGCCATTTATGGCGAATATCTGGCTTATTTCTCAATAATTCCACAGTTTTTATCAATAAATCGTCAAAATCCAACGCCGAAGCGTCTTTCAAAGCTTTTTCGTAAGCAAAAAACAATTCAGCTATTTTCTGCTCTCTTGGGCCACGAGTCGAAGCAGAAAAATCCTCAGCATTTCGCATTTCATTTTTAGTGTTCGAAATAGCCGAAAGTACAGCTCGAGGTTTAATGTCTTTATCAGTCAAGCCGCGCGCCTTCATAATTTGCTTTATCAAGCTTATTTGATCGTCGGTATCGTAAATTAAGAATCGCTTATTCAGACCAATATTTTCACCATCCATCCGCAACATTCGCACGCAAATACTGTGAAAAGTTCCCATCCACGGCATAAATTGCCGATTTTCAGAATCTTCACCCAATATTTGCGCCAATCGCTGACGCATTTCCTTCGCGGCTTTATTAGTAAATGTAACCGCCAATATTCGACTAGGAAATATTTTCAACTCGCCAATCAAATAAGCGATTCTATGAGTCAGAGTTTTAGTCTTTCCAGATCCGGCTCCAGCCAAAATCAACAACGGCCCATCAGCGTGCGTTACCGCTCGAGCCTGCTCGCTATTTAATCCGTCAGTAAAATTAGACATATATCTATTTTATCAGCAAAAAGTACGAAACAGCGCCGCCAGCCATACCAATTGCCAAAAATAGAACAATAAGCAACGCTATTAATAATCCAGATTTTTTCTTTTCTTTGTCGACTGAAGGTTTGACTTCTGTGGATACAGCAGCAAACATCGGTGCCGGCTCAGAATCCATAGTTTCTTTTTCGGATAATTCAGAAGACTCAATCAAAGAACTGTCAATGTCAGTGGACATTTTATCGTCTGAATCTTCAGGAACGCCAGCCTCCTCAATTGCTATAATTTCTGGACTCAAATCCATTGGTGAGTCGGGTACATCGCTCAAAGAATTTTCGCTCATGTTGTAATTGGATAAATTGGTATTATATTGATGCTCCAATTTTATATCCTCAGAATCAGCAGACATAGACACATCTTCATCACTATTCATCTCAGAACTAGTCATAGTTTGGCTAACAGAACCAAGCGGTCGCTTCTCCACTTCAACATTAGCAATAAACGGAGACTCCAGCGGCGTAGTCATCGGTGTAGCAGGAGCTTCGCTATTACTTACGGCTAATGATTGAGCTATCTTATCAGTCAATGACAACTCCTCAGCGGGCTTATCTTCGATCTCCGCAAAAGTAGATTCATTGTGCACGTCTTTAAGATCAGGGGTGTCACTAAGATTATCTGATTGAGCAACTATATCAGACATTTCTTTCCCTACTGCAGAATGCCTATTATTTATGCTAATCACGTCCACCAAATCAGGTGAGGGCTGAATCGTCGTGCCAGTTCGGGATGGAGCGGGAGCAGCAGGTTTTTGGATAGTACTGATAGATGAAGGTCTAACAACATCCATGAAACGACCAGTTGGACGCTTTGCTATAACAGACGTACTTTTTACTTCGCTAGCAGCCACACCAGGAGCTCTGCTAGCTATTGAATCGTTAGCAACCTTCTCGTTCGTAGGACTATCGACCTCTTTAGGAGTCGTATTGTCGTTAGAAGAGTCTTTTTTTGCTTCAGGCTGAGATATCGATGATAAAGGAGTAGAAGCAACAGACGAGGGCGCAAATGGAGTTACTGGAGGTGCAAAACTAGTACCAATAGAGTTCTCTGACACAGGTTTTTCCTCTACGGGCGCAGACGCAGAAACCTCGCTATTATTTTCATTAGCCACCACTGGAGCTTCCTTTTCTCGCTGCTTATCCATAAGAGAGCTTACCGCTCTATCCAACTCATCAAAATCAATATCTGTCATATGCCCCCTATTTTTTAACCTTTATGTGCTTTTGAGATTATCTCCTTAAATTGATATGCATCCAAACTGGCTGCCCCAACCAATAAACCATCAAGTTCATCAATTGCTAAATAATCTGCGGCGTTTATTGACGTAATACTTCCACCATAGACAACTCGAACTGATTCCGCCGCTTTTTTACCGTACAAATGAGAAATATGTCGTCGAATCATCTGTGTAGCTTTTTTTACATCAGACGCTTTAGCGCTGTCGCCAGTACCGATCGCCCAAACTGGCTCATACGCAATAACTACTTCATCCAGCTCGTCCGCCGTCACATTAGCCAGACCGCTAGTCAATTGATCAGCCAGAACATCCTTCGTTTCACCAAGAGTCTTCTCTTGAATCGTCTCACTAACACACAAAATCGGATGAATACGATTTCGAATTGCCGCCTGAACTTTCAGCCGAATGTCTTTTTCGCTTTCAATGAAAATATAGCGACGCTCCGAATGTCCAATTATCACATAATCAGCAATTCCACGAAGATGCGCCGCTGGAATTTCTCCCGTGTACGCACCTGAATCGCGCCAATAGCAATTCTGAGCCGCCAACTTAGCGATCCGACGATTAATTTGTAAACTCAAACTCTGCAGCGTCAAAATAGTAGGCGCCAGCACCACTTCAACATCTCTATGCGACGGCAGCGTATTCATCAGCTTATGCAAATATAAGCTAGCCTCCTGCATATTGAAGTTCATCTTCCAGTTACCAATGATTAACTTTTTTCTCATGAGATAATCCTTATGCTTAGTTTATCACCTCAAACCGTATGCGTCTAGTAAACTTTCAATTCCAGGCAATTTTTTACCAGCCATCAAGGCCATACTAGCTCCGCCACCAGTGGAAACATGAGTAAAATTGGCGCCGTCATGCCCGTCCCATTTCAATATAAAATCAGCCGTATCTCCGCCGCCGACTATTGAAACAACCCCTTTATTCTGGGCAATAGCTAGCGCCACTCGCGCTGAACCGATTGCAAAATTATCAATTTCAGCATAGCCCAGCGGACCATTCCAAATAACCATCTTTGCATCAGCCAGTATTTTCGTGAATTTCTCAATTGTCTGACTTCCAATATCCAGCGCCATATCTGAGTTTTTTATTTTATCAATATTGATTTCTTGACGAGGAAAATCTTTAGAAATCTCTGGCGCAACCGCCACATCAATCGGCAATACCAAAAAATCGTCAACATTCTCTATGCCAACCTTAGCCGCTGCCAAATCATAAATTTCCGCGACAACCTTTTCCATTCCTGGCTCAAACACACTCTTGCCGACATTAAATCCACGACAATGTAAAAACGTGTTCGACATAGCGCCGCCAATTAAAATCCGATCCGCCTTTTTAATCAGACGCTTAATCAGTAATATTTTATCGCTAACTTTCGCGCCGCCAATAACCGCAACCAATGGACGTTTTGGCTTATTCATTGCCTCAGTGATAGTTACATATTCTTTTTCTAATAGTAATCCCGCTAGCCCTGGAACACACAATGTAATCGCATGAGTGCTGGCGTGAGCCCTGTGTGCCACAGCAAATCCGTCTTGCACAAAATAATCCGCTCGGACAGCGCGCTGAATTGACTTGGCAAATGTTAAATCATCAGCCTTCTCCTCGTCATAAAAGCGTAAATTCTCCAACATAAGAATACTGCCTCGTGGCGCGCGGCGGACGGATTGATGAACAGCTTCGCCCACACAATCGTCCAGCAATTCTACCGGACGACTCAGCAACTTGGATAGGTGATCTGCGACAACTTTCAGACTAAACTTAAGATCCTTACCTTTTGGTCGCCCCAGATGAGACATGATAACAATCTTGCAATTCTGCTCCAGCAAATATCGGAGCGTGGGCAGCGAAGCACGAATTCTTAGATCATCAGAAATCTGACCGCGCTTTGTTAGTGGCACATTATAATCTGCTCGCAGAAGAATAGTTTTTCCACGTAGATCAACATCGCGAATTGTTTGCTTCGGAAATTTTCTGCCCACCCAAATTCTCCTTATGACAATGTCTTGACTTGTATATTGTCAGTTTTTCCTGGCTCTGGATTGTGGCCGCTAACAAGCACAACAGTAACTGGATCTGCGCCAAAATAGCCTTCTTGTTTCAACTCGTCAGCTAGCTTAGTTGCTGCATTTGAGTCGTTTGGTCGAACATATGGACGAGAAGCGTACCTTAGTGCCAATTTTTGCGCAGTCTTCACATCTTCGGTTACACAAACAATTGGTAGGTTCGGACGATATGCGGCAACGTTAATTGCAGTAGCGCCAGTGTGCGTTTCCGCAATAATAGCTCGAGCCTTAATTCTCCTTGCCAATTGAGCTGCTGTGTAGCTTAAAATCGCGTCAGTTTTTTCACGCATCTCAGCCTTTTCTACCAACATCACTTCACTGTGTTCTTGAGTGTAGATAATAGTCTTGCGCATTGCACGAACGGTTTCAACAGGATATTTACCATTGGCAGTTTCGTCAGACAGCATAACTACATCAGCGCCTTGAATTACGGCATTAGCAACGTCGCTTACTTCGGCGCGACTTGGTTCTGGATTATCAACCATACTGCCCATCATTTGTGTCGCAACGATTACTAGCTTGCAATATTTACGACACAAGGCAATAATTCGACGCTGTACAACTGGGACAATTTCCGCGCCAGCTTCCACTGCCAAGTCACCGCGAGCAACCATAATACCGTCGCTAGCCTTAACAATTTCTTCCAAATTCTCTGGATCAACGGCAGACTTAGTCTCAATCTTAGCAATAATACTAGCCGTCGAGCCCAGGTCTGTCAATCGACGACGCAAATCAATAATGTCATCAGCTTTTTGAATAAAACTCAATGCAACATAATCAAAATCTTGGTTCGCGCCCCATTCCAAATCGTTAATATCTTTCTGAGTAAGAATGTCGCCACCAAAATCTGTGTCTGGCAAATTCAAGCCCTTGCGACTCATCAAAAAACCGTCGTTCTGAACTTCTACGCGAATTGCAGTTGGACTAACAATTTCTCGCACAACCGTCCTGATCTTGCCGTCAAACATGTAAAGTGGCTCGCCGACTTTCATCTTCTCTGCCAAATTGTACTGCACTGGCAAATTAAAACTGCCGTCATGCTCGGTAATTTCTGAGTCCAAGATCAACATATCGCCAACCTTAACATTCAGCATGTTATCTTTCAAAACGCCCAGGCGAATCTTCGGACCTTGCAAATCTTGTAGGATTGCGACAGGCTTGCCCAACTGTTTACTAGCTGTGCGCACCCAATTGATCTGCTCAATTCTCTCCTCATTGGCGCCGTGGCTAAAGTTCATACGGATGCCGTTAACACCGGCCTCCAACAATTGGTAAACCTTTTCTTGGCTGAACGTTGCTGGCCCAATTGTTGCTAATATTTTTGTTCGTTTAAATATATTATCACTCATTTTTAAAATTATACCACGAAATAACAGTGATGAAAAATGGCACCAAGGAACCTTATAATACTTGTTCAATATCGAGAATACGTTTAATAAAATCAACTATAGCAAATTCAGAAGAAACAAAAAACAGCTAACCTCTAACATACACCATTGCAAAATACAGCTCAACAACGTAGTGTCTCGACAGGAAAAAGAGCTACTAAAACTCTCGTATGTCTCGAATTGGACTGCGACGCATGTTGCGTATTAATGGCAACATAGCACTAAACAATCCAGTGAGAATACACGTACTTACGATAAAGATTATCTGTCGCATATCCACGGCTATAAGTCGTATCACCCTATTTGAATTAATAGAACCGAAGCTATATTGCGCCTGTGCCGTAAGCTGTGGTGCAAATTGCTTATCCAGGAGATACGCACCGATAAAGCCGATAGCAAGAGCGAACATAGCTACTAATATAGATATAATTATCGTATATAGTATATATATCGACACGATATCAATACGATTAAAGCCAATAGCACGAAATACCGCCGTCTCATGTCTATCATCCACAATTGTACGACTGATAGTAATCCACATAATAAGCGCAGCCAATACTATAACTATCAGCATAGCATAGACCGACCACTGCTTAAATATATTCTGTATATCATCCAAAGCAACGCTATTACTAAATGCCAAATTAGCTTGATATAAACGACCAATCGGCTTACAAGAATTATCATACTGGACAGTACAGCCCTGCTCATCTATAAACTTTTGCGCATCACTGGCATTTGCAAACTCGACAAAACGATGTTTATTATCCTCATTGCCCATAATATAAAGTGGCTCATATGTAAATAAATCAGCATAATCGGCTTTATTAGGTAGCTTATCGTATAGCGAGCGCGGTATAACCTGCCCAACACCTTCCGTGCGTAATACCCCAGAAATCATATCGTTAGCAGTGCGAGCCTTCTCGCGCTGCTGTTTCTGTTCTGGATTTAGTACTTCACTGTCGCCAGGAGACATACCAACCACTTTAAAAGTAATAAATTTGCTTACGGCAGTTGTTTCTTTACCAAATCTTGCATCAAACAGCTCTTGGTTTGCCGCCTGCTTCTTCTCCTCTGCCGTACGTTTGTCGCTTATTACAGGAGTATTTTCACATGTTGTAGGATTGGGTAGTCCATACAAAAGGCTTGGCTTTTTATAGTCCTTGTTATTTTGATTTGCTGCGATCTCTTTATTTTGTTGCAAGACCTGCTGTATCAGCTCCAGTGAGGCGCTATTTCGGTAACACATTTTAAAACTCAAGTTAGTTATATTGTCACGAATATTTTTAAGGCGCTCAAATTTAGCCTCAGCACTCGCACTTGCCGGCAACTTTTCCAGCTTCAGTAAACGCTCAATAACATTTTGCGGCAAGATTATAGGTAAACTCAACCCGTCAGGCTTCCAGCCAGCATTGTTAGGAAGCATAATATTATCTGTAATTTCAGGTGGTGCAATAACAATACTTGAGCTATTTACAGGAGGATTTTCATAATTAGCATTCACCTCCGCTTCATCCGAAGTGTCAAAGAACAACTCTTTACCATCAATAAGAGGTACTAGTGCTGAGCCTTTTTTGACACTATAAAATTCTTCAGTAAAAAATTTAATAGCACCATATCCCTTAGCTAAACGAGAGAGTTTTGCATCGTCAAAAGCCGGCATGGCGCTATATTTCTCTTTTAGTAATTGAGCGGTAATACCGTTTTGGTCATTAATAGATAGCTGCACAGTACCGTCAGCAGACTGTGAATACGGCGGCCGATCATTGATATAGGAATATTCCAGATTAAGTCGCTTTGACTCGGCGGCTTTTTGTGAAACTAGTAATTCATAGCGTTTTTTCGCCTCGGCAATAAGATTAGGGTCACGAATAGTCTTATAAAACCCATCGACATTTGATGGCGCGTTAGTGACACTTACGATGTAACGACTAGTCAACCCCTCTTTACGAAACGAATCAATACCACGAAAGAGACCGTTAGCAATCAGGGAAGCTGAAATAAGGACGCCGAACAACATACTCGCCAACAATACCGTAATAAATGTACGTATTTTACGAGCACGTAATTTTGTATAAGTCAACAGTACTATATCGGCTAGCCTAATCACATAATCTCCCATCTTTTAAGGCAATGACACGATCAGCCTGGGCAGCAATTTCATTATCGTGCGTAGCAATAATAATCGTTGCATGATATTGCTCTCGAATTTGCTGGAATAAACTAATAATATCGCGACTATTGGCAGAATCCAGATTGCCAGTTGGTTCATCTGCCAGAATAATAGCCGGCCTATTAAGCAAAGCTCTGGCGATAGCAGCGCGCTGAATCTGTCCACCGGAAAGTTCGTGAGGGTGGTGACTTAGTCGATCATACAGGCCAACTTGTCGAGCTAATGATTCAATACGTAGCTTGCGCTCCGCCCGCCCCATGCGCTGAGGCATTGAAGCGACTTCAATATTACGGCGCAACGTCAAAAAAGGCTGCAGATAAAACGATTGAAAAACAAATCCAATTGTCTGGTTGCGAAACTTAGATAGTTGACGGTCATTCATACTGGAAACGTTTTTCCCTCCTACAACAATCTCACCAGACGTAGGCTTATCTAATCCACCAAGTAAATGCAGTAAAGTGCTTTTACCACTGCCGCTTGGACCAACAAGAGCCACAAATTCACCTTCGTGAATGTCTACTGAAACATCATCGATAGCTCTAATTATTTGCTTGCCAACTTTATACTTCTTGATTACATTCGTAGCCCTGATGGCGATCGGTCTGGAATCAAGGTTATCAATCTTATCAGCCTGCGCAACTAGAACACCCGTATTATTACATTCCATATAAAATTACCGTTAGCATTATTATAGCCGATAGCTATCCGTACGGTCAACATAACCACATAAACTAGCCTACCCATTTTCTTAATGCTAGAATATAAAATATTATGCCAGAAATAGATAAATATATTATCTCAAAAATTTTGTTCTTTATTTTCGGATCAACTACTGTAATTATTTTCTTTTTATTCTATACTGGAGTATTTGTAAATATCGTTGGGTCCATAGAAGCTGCAATTACGATATATTGCATAAACACCGCCTTACTGATACCCGTAACAATCTGGTATGCAATCGAGCGCTCACATAAACCGAAATATAAGGAGAGCGACATACTTGAAGCCTATTCTGAAATGATGTCTCGGACTGACGATGAGTCCGCTGCCAAAGAAACTACGAAGCGACAATGAAAAAGCTCGCCACAATAAGCGAACTATTCCAAACATTCTTTATGGTGCGATTTTACACCCAAGCTCGAACCAGCTTCGAGAGTAAGCCTAGACTCTAGTAAATACATCAGAGCAAAGCCCTGTTCGACGGATTGCCCGCGCCCCGACCCGCCGAAACCGCCAGCGATAACTAGTTTGTCTGGTTGGGCTATTTTTGGTATAATTATAACCGTCTTAAGTTATACCTATTGCGTCCGCAGTAGAAAAACGTACCGCAAGGTTTCGAGCGATGTGCCTAAAAATTAGGACATCGCGCGAAACAGTAGGACATGTCGTTCTGCTGCGGACAAACGACTTAAGACACCGTTGCGGTGTCCTATTTTATTTTTGATAGCACCGCAGAAAGTAGTGCTATGACTGACAAGATAACTTTTATAGATTTGTTTGCAGGAATTGGCGGTTTTCATCTCGCATTTCATAATCTCGGTGCAGAGTGTGTTTTTGCATCAGAATGGGATAAGGACGCGCGAAAGACCTATGAAGCCAATTTTGCAAAAATATCGCCCGAATTATTCAAGAAAAACACTAACGGAGAAACGCGTTTCGCTGGTGATATTACTAAAGTTGACGCCAGTAAAATACCCGACTTTGATATATTAACAGGCGGATTTCCTTGTCAGCCATTTAGTATAATTGGCGCAAAGGCAGGCTTTGAGCATGAGACACAAGGGACACTATTCTTTGATATCGAGCGAATTCTAAAGGAAAAGCAGCCGAAAGCTTTCGTTCTAGAAAATGTTCGTAATTTGACCGCACATGATAAAGGAAAGACCTTTAAGATCATTATTGAACATCTGGAAAAACTGGGATACTTTGTCTACTACAAAATCATAAATGCCCTTGACTATGGAGTTCCGCAAAAGCGTGAGCGAATTATTATTGTAGGATTTAAGGAGAATGTTCCTTTTAGTTTTCCAGCCCCTCTACCAATCGAAAAAAGAGCCACCATAAAAGATATCTTAGAAACTGGAAATATTGAGGACAAATATTTTGTAAAGCCTGAAATACGCGACAGAAGGCATGCTAAAATGCTACTCAAGACAATTACGGAGCCGAGTCGTCCATATATCACTCATGAAAATGTATCGGGGAGTGTTACTCCACATAGCTACTCGTGCGCACTTCGTGCGGGCGCAAGCGCTAATTATATCTTGATCAATAATGAGAGACGGCCAACGGAGCGTGAATTATTGCGAATACAGGGATTTCCTGACTGGTTTAAGGTAGTTGTTTCGTATTCTGGAATAAAAAAGCAAACTGGAAATGCTATAGCAGTTCCAGCCATTGAGAGTGTCGCCCGAGAGGTTCTAAAGTCCCTGAGGCTATTCAAGGAGATTAAGAAGTGAGTCCTACTACAGCAAAACAACTACTTGATGTATTTCTTGCAAAGCAACGTGTTCATTGGTATAAACCAGTTCAAATTGCCGAGATATTGTATAGAAAGCGCACAGACCCAAATAGTGTAGATATTTTAGACCTAGAGACATATAGAACAAAAAGCAAGAAGTGGCGCGACGACATAACCATGGAATTATTAGGTCGAAAGAGCACGAGTTCTGCAAAGTTCCAAGACGACTTGTTTAATAACAATGCGATTCCGCCAAGTCTTTTAAATATCTTGAGTCAGGAGAATATAAGGACAGGCGGAGCCGTGGAGGCTTACATATACAGTATGTTTGCAAACAAAAAATCACAGCTAGCAAATGCCCTCAGTTATGCAGTTAATTCATCGCCTCAGGCTTTCAATGTCGTACATTTTATCAACTCTTTCTATGCGGAGCCGGGCTTAAAAAGAAGTCTTGATAAAATATATGAAATTATTGTTTTCGCATTGTTTTCAACATTAACCAACGAGCTAGAGCTAGAAATGCAATTATCTGTAGCGGACAATAAGATTGATATTCTGCGCGAGTTTGAGGACTTCACAAAAAACATTATGCAATTATCTGTAGATAATTTAGTCAGTACCGAATCAGCCAAGGTGTATCGTGTAGGCATTACAAACGCCGCCGACAGAGGTCTTGATATGTATGCGAATTGGGGGCCTGCTATTCAGATTAAGCATCTTGCTCTTGACGAAGCGTTAGCAGAATCGGTAGTTAATTCTATCAACAGCGACAGGGTGATAATTGTCTGCAAGTCTGCTGAGCAGCGTGTTATTGTCAGTCTACTAAATCAAATTGGCTGGAAGTCAAAAATACAAAGTATAGTAACCGAACAAGACCTAGAGCGATGGTATGAAAAAGCACTACGCGGTAAGTTTTCGGAAAATATGGGTGTTAAATTACTGCAAAATATAGCCAATGGTATATCCGAAGAGTTTCCTTCGGTGGTACAGGATCAGAATTCGACTATAGCTTGTCGAAATTATGACAATATCCATGACGATATCTGGAGATAAAAATAACCCAACCAGACAAACTAGTTATCGCTGGCGGTTTCGGCGGG
>ERZ772935.239-NODE-239-length-22473-cov-18.576367_pt1 | contig 22473 bp, 22 predicted proteins | sample MGYA00511683_ERZ772935 | MGnify/ENA primary metagenome ERZ772935 (study PRJEB29015, sample SAMEA2738086) | human oral metagenome | biome: human oral; feature: human-associated habitat; material: saliva | place: China | collected 2228 ...
GGATCCTGTCGTCCCTGGACGTGTCGCGCACCCACGAGGTGTTCGTCGGCTGGACATCCTGGGCGGACATCGAGCCGCTTGGGGTGACCAAGGCGACCGGCCTGGAGTCTCTGCGGGCGCGACTGGGTATTCCCGCGTCTGGGACCGTCGCTGTCGGTGACGGCACCAACGACATCGCGATGATCGAATGGGCCGCCTTCGGTGTCGCCATGGGTGGGGCCTCCGACGAGGTGCGCGCCCACGCCAATCACGTGACGGCCGCCGTCGAAAACGACGGCGCCGCCGCCGTCATGCACGGCATCATGCGCCGATGCGGCATCGCCCGGTCGAACTGAGCGGCATACGTGCGCCTGGGGAGCCGCGTTGGGAGGAGCTGAACCCTGTTATCCTAAAGCCAAAGAATCCCCATTGGAGGAGATGGTGTCGTGGTCGCAGTTGCACGCGTGACACGAGGTCGGGGTGGTATGCGGCTGGTCGCGAGCGTGGCTGCCACGGCGATGTGCGCGCTGGGACTGGCCGCGCCCGCACAGGGACTCTCACGGAGTGAACCCGTGCTGGTTCCGACCGATCCGGTCAGCGCAGGTCCTGTCTCCGGTATGCTCCCGAATTATGATCTGACGATTGACATCGAGGTGACGTACGCGTGGAGTCCACAATCGGGGTTCGGTGGCCGTGGTGGCGAGTTCGTCTTGAGGGTGGAGCTCTTCGATGCTGCCGAAACGCGCAAGCTATCGAGGAGCGACTGCCAGGAGGTCGTTAATGCTTTCTGGACGGGATCAGGCGAGGGCTATCGCCCCGAAGTTGATGACCAGTACGGTAGCTGCACTCTGCAGGCCTTCTACTCGGGTGAGGCGGCACACGGTCTCTATGCGCTTGACGCTGAGGGGAATCTAAGGATTCGCGTACCAGTGGACATCGCGAATAATATGGCAGGATCTTTCAAGAAGGCGCATATCAGATACGTGAATGTGATCGTTCCTTTCCACGTGGCCCCCCAATGCAAAGGGAACACAGACATGAGACGATCGGGCCTGACTGGATCATCTGATACTCTGTGCGACTGGAAGCTAGTTGATGATAAGGCAACTCACATCAGCGGTGATCCCCTGATGGTGTTGAAGATCGACCAGAGCCTCGCCGATGAAGCGCAGCTGACAGTCGGCCCCTTCACGAATCTGACGCTGCCCGCACAGGTTGTCCCAGCATCCGCCGATGGCGCTGAAAGTTCCACCGGTTCGCGGAGGACGGTTCTCATCACCATCGGAATCGCTGCCCTGGTGTTTGGTGCCGTTGCTGCCGGTGGTTTGTGGGTGGGGCTGCGCCGCATGAGAGCTAGTAAGCGCCCGTAGGACCACGCGCCTGCGCGAGGGAAAGCCTCGTGCAGGCACGGCAATCAAGTAACAGTTGACGGTGACAACAAGGGTACTGTAGCCGTCATGCACGCGATCATACGCCGCTGCGGGGTTGCCGGCTGCTGAGCTGAGCTAGTTTTTCTGGGGAGGTGTTGTCATTAGGTCGATGAGCCACGGCATAGCGGATGATGGATTGGGGCCCTTCTTGTTCGGTGCAAGCTCCGACCACGCTTGTTGTGCCCGCTTCGCGGCCTCGGGGAAGCTGGCAATCGGGAACTTCGCGCTGAGATCCTTGTCCTTCATGAGATTGTGGCTGCGTGCAAGCCTGACGCATTCGCGTGTTTCTGCATACCCTCGTCTGTCGGTGGCATGCCAGAGCAACCATAGCTCGAAGCAAGGGTTGGTGACGATTGCGTCAACGGCGGTAGAAGACCTGCACTCCCGCAAAACTGTGTCAAGCTTGTGGTGCTGATCGACGTCGACGACGAGGATCGCTCGGTCGAAATCGCCTCGTTGCTTGGCTTTCCGGTACTCGGTTAATACTCGTGAAGGATCTTTGCCGATCGGCTTGATCGAGAAAGTTGCATGGCGAGGACGCAGGTGCTTGAGCAACATCTCTAGGTACTGACTTTCAGTGACCAACCCTTCCGTGAAGACTGCGTAACGCTTCTTGAGCTGTTTTGTCTGACGGGATTTGCGATGATCACGTTGGACCATTGCTTCTTACTCCTTTTCTTCGGCGCGAGTATTCAGGAGTGTGTGGATCAGTGAAGGAACCGTGTAGGGAACACCGCCGAACCGCCCCTCAAGGTATTGCTTGACGATGTTGCTGCCCTTCTGTAGAGGGAAATCCGCGAGATTGAAGAGTTCGCTCGTCCCGTCGCCGTTCTTTTCGACGAACCATACCTGCTCGCGTTTGGCTCGGTCTCCGCGGCCGGCGTCGAGCAGTGTCATGTCGTGGCTGGTGAAGATTAGCTGTGCTCCCGTCTTGTTGACCGATGGGTCCTCGAACCAGTCGATGATGAGGCGCGAGAGCTGCGGGTGAAGGCTCGAACCAAGTTCGTCGACGACAAGAACGCGACCTTCGCGAAGAGCATCGACCACGGCTGTCCCCAGGGCAAGCCACGCCATGGTACCGGTGGATTCGTCGGACTCCCTGAGCTTTCGGCTACCTATTCCATGCCGGAATAGGAGATTGTGTGCAATGAACCTACTGAGATTCTCAGCGTCATCGGAGGACTCGCGTGGAGGGCGTTCATCGGCGCTATCGTCTGTATCGTCGGGGGCAGAGTTCAGCATTTGCGCGAACAGTTGAGCTAAGTGAGGGGGGATCGCGCGCTCCTCAACCTCAATGTGCGTGATGCCGGTATCTGCAATCCGTGCGAGGGCCACCAGGTCATCCAAACTCAGGCTTCGGTCACGGAGCTGTCGTGCGATACGATCGAGGCGTTCGCTAACCTCGCGATCTCCGACTCGATAGATGTCAAAACCGCGTGTAATTCCCTCCCAGATGGGCTGAACGATGGGATTGCCGAGTCGAGCGGCGCGCGACAGAGCGAGCTCGCGTGGGGCAACCCGAGGGATTCCACTGAGACCCCTGACGTGCCCGCTCTGGGAGCGCCTGTAAATTGTCTTCCATCGTGCGCTGACTTCGCGGAGGGACTCCTCAACAATGGCATCGGTATTGGTTGTGAATCGGTACTCGTAGCGTTGGTCAGCATGGACGAACTCAAGTTCGAATATAGCTGGACCCGACATTGTCTGGGTGATAAGGGCGAATGGAGCACGAGGGAACTCAGGAAGCTCCAGCCATGATGTTGCAGAGAACTCGATCGTCTGAAGCATGTAGTGGAGCGCGTCGAGGATGTTCGTTTTTCCGGACGCGTTCGCACCGTAGATCCCGTCCACGTGGTGGGTGTGCTCCACCCAAGTAGTGCCCTTAGGTGGACGAAGGGTGCTGAGGGTAGAACGTGTTAGGTCAAGGGTTGCCTCATCGCGGAACGAGCGATGGTTCTCAAACGTGAATCGCAGGAGATGCATAAGGATATGCTACATCATCGATCCGATTTCGATAAAAGCTATCGAAAATGAAGCGCTCGCGCCATAATTGAATTGCGGAGTGATTTCATTGGTGCTGCCTGCAGCCAGCCTCCCATGATCGTGAAGGCGCGGTCCAGATCACCAATCTGGCAGTGCTGGGCCATATCCGGGTCCTGCGCGTAATGGAACGCGCGCACCTCCAGGGACTCCGCGTTCCGCAACGCTCGGCGTACGTCGCCCAAGCGCTCAAAGGGAACGTACTGATCGGCGTCGCCGGCGAGGACGAGGCATGGCTGGGTGATGCGCCCCTCGAAAGGTTCCATCGTGTAGTCGCCGAACGCTTGCAGCACCCGGCTGGGACTGTGTAGTCCCGTGAGGTACCGCCCCTGCTGAAGCTTCCACGCCAGATCCTCGCTGAGTCGTGAAGCCATCCCCAGCGCGGTGTCGACGAGCCGCGCGGGCCTCGGATTCTCGACGACCGCCTCCGCGATGGGGCGCAGGGGACGAGGCAGTGGCATCGTCAGGCCATCCAGGAGCCGATACATCATGTCGAAGGTGATCACGTGAGTGATCCGCGGGCAGTGGGCGGCCGCGCGCGTGACGAGGTAGCCGCCAAAGGAGACGCCGAGCGCGGCTGCGCTCTCGATGCCGAAGTAGTCCATCACCGCCACCGTCGGGTGCTCCCACTCGGGCTCGAGGGGCATGCCCGCTGCCGCCGTGTGCCCCTGGCCGGGACCGTCGAAGGTGATGATGTCGAAGGGGCGGGTCGGGAAGTGGGACGCGAAGTCGATGATTTCCTCTGCGTACCCGTCGAAGCCGTTCATCATGATGAGCGTGGTCGGGGTGCCCGCGGGGGCCTGCGCGCGGTCCGCTGGATCCGCCTCCCACCGCATCGCGGTGAGTTCCCCGCCGCGATAGGGCACCGCGTGACGGGTGAGCGCGAGGCCTCGGCGGGCCTCGTCGAAAGAGCGTGACATCGCGTCGATGAAGCGATGCTTACGGGGGTCGTCGGCACCGAGGTAGAAGGCCGCGAGCTCGTAGAGGCGCCACGCGGCATCCGCATCCCCTTCCGACTCGAAGCGCTCGGCGAGGTGCTGGGCCAAAGCCGTGATCTGCTCCGTCGAGCGAAGTCGGGGAAGTGTGGTGGCTGCGATCGTCTCCATACCCGCGCGATCGAGGATCGGTGCGAAGGTCCGGTTGAGCTGCAGGTCGAATTGGCGATTGCCGGTGTACTCGGTGAACATGCATCGACCGTATCGCCGGTCTACGTGCGGTGGGCCGTACAATAACAAACGGAGTGTTGGATACCGGACGGCACGACCGCTATGCGTAGGATAAGCCTATCGATAGTGGAAAAATGATCGGGGAGCAGAACAGTGTACCTTCGGAGCCAGGATAAGCACGGGCGCGAGGCCGAGAAGAACCTGGACCTGCGCATCCGCAAGACGCGCCGCGCGATCCGCTCCGGCCTCGTCAAGGCGTGCCAGGCTAAGCCCTACGCGCACGTGAGCGTCGCGGACATCTGTCGCGCGTCGATGGTCTCGCGCACAACCTTCTACGACCACTACACCGACAAGGACGCCCTCCTGGCGGAGGTCGTGTCCTTCCTCCTCGAAGAGATCGCCCCGGCGCTCGAAGGGCTGTGGTTCGGCGAGGAGCGCGATGCCCGCACCGTCGCCCGCCACCTCGCCGACGTGTACGCGCGCAATGGGCAGGCCCTGACAACCCTGCTGGCGATCCGTGTGGGAGGCGACGGCGACCTGCACGAGCAGCTGTATCGGACGTGCTGTTCGGTATTTACCGATTGGGCGCGCGGTCGCGTCGACGACGAGGTGCTCCCCCTGGCCTCGGACGTCTACGCCTCCGTCGTCCTCACCTTCATCCGTCGCAGCGCCGCCAAGCCACTCACGGATAAGGAGCTGGCCGCGATCGACCGCACCCGTGAGCTCTTCATCGAGGGCTTCGGCGCTCGGTAGGTCAGCGGTAGATGCGTGACCGATGATCGATGTCGATGGCGAGGATCAGTAACTCATCATCTTCGATGGACGCAATAATTTGATAGTTGCCGACTCGGTATCGCCAAAAGCCGGCCAGGTTGCCGGTCAGTCCCTTCCCTCGTGAGCGGGGATCCTCGCCGCTCGCAGTCTCGCGGAGGTAGTCGATGATACGGCGTGCGGTTGGCTTATCGAGCTTGCTGAGCTGTTTGAGTGCACGCGCTGACAGCTCAGCCCTCCAGGCCAAGGGACTTCACCGCCTCGTCGAGGCTCACAGATGCGGCTCGTCCGCTGCGAATGTCCTCGAGTTCCCCCTGCAGCGAGTAGGCCAGCTCGATCTCTTCGAGCGCTGACTCGATGGCGCGATTCATGTAGAACGACTTCGTTCGTCCCGTCCGCTTAGCGAGGGCCGTGAGGCGGGCGTCGATCTCGGGATCGAGCTTGACGGAGCGTGCAACCCGTGCCGTAGACATGTGTCCTCCTCAAAAGTGACTACGCGTAGTCTATTGCTCTTTGGAAATAGTTGGAAGAGTGTGTGATCCGTAATGAGTCGTGAATGAAATGATGATCGACATGCTATAGGGGCACGACAATCAGGAATCAAGACACTAATAGTGAACAGAGTGTCCGATAAAGGTCCACAGGTCGCTGTCGTTGCGTGCGCGAAAGTGTTACCGTTAACGCAACCCCGGCCTCGTCAATGAAGACACTAGGAGTACACGTGACCACCGACCCCCGCGCGCTCATCGCCGCCGCCGACACCGCGCTCGGCATCGAGTTTGGCTCGACCCGCATCAAGGCCGTCCTGATCGGCCCCGACCATGAAGTCCTCGCCACCGGGGGCCACGCCTGGGAGAACCATCTGGAGGGCGGTCTGTGGTCCTACACCCTCGACGAGGCCGTGGCCGGCCTGCGGGGCGCCTACGCCTCCCTGGTCGCGGACGTGCGCGAGCGCTACGACGTCACCCCCACGTCCTACGGCTCGATCGGCATCTCGGGGATGATGCACGGCTACCTGGCCTTCGACGCCGGGGGTCGCCTGCTCGCGCCCTTCCGCACGTGGCGTAACACCAACACGGGGCGCGCGGCGGACGAGCTCACCCGACTGTTCGGATTCAACATCCCCCTGCGCTGGTCGATCGCGCACCTGCACCAGGCGGTCCTCGACTCCGAGGAGCACGCCCCGTGTGTCGCCCGCCTGACGACGCTGGCCGGCTGGGTCCATCACCAGCTGACGGGCCTGCATGTGATGGGCGTGGGCGACGCCTCCGGCATGTTCCCGATCGACTCGGAGACCGGCACCTACGTGGAGTCCTACCTTGATCAGTACGAGGCCCTGGTGGCGAGTCGGGTCCCGTGGCGCCTGCGCGAGGTCCTGCCGACCGTGCTGAGCGCTGGCCAGGACGCGGGCGTGCTGACCCCCGAGGGTGCGGCGCTCATTGACCCGACGGGCACGCTCCAGGCCGGAATCGTGCTGTGCCCGCCGGAGGGTGACGCGGGCACCGGCATGATCGCGACCAACGCGATCGCCCAGCGCACGGGCAATATCTCGTGCGGCACGTCCGTGTTCCTGATGGCGGTCCTCGAGCGGTCCCTGTCGAAGCTGCACACCGAGATCGACATGGTGACCACGCCCGACGGCTCGCCCGTCGCGATGGTGCACTCGAACAACGGCGCGTCCGAGCTCGACGCGTGGGTCGGCTGGTTCGCGGACTTCGCGCGCCTCGTCGGCGCCGAGGTGAGCGTGCCCGCGATCTACGAGGCCCTCTACAACCACGCGCTCACCGGCGAGGTCGACGCTGGCGGCGTCATGGCCTACAACACCCTGTCCGCCGAGCCCCTCGTTGGCCAGGAGGCGGCCCAGCCCGTGTTTACGCACAGCCCCGACGCGCGCGTCACCCTGGCGAACGCGATGCGCGCCCAGCTCATGAGCGTCTTCGCGGCCGTGCGCATCGGCGTCGACATCCTGCGTGAGGAGGGCGTCGGCCTCGACTCGCTCTTCGCTCATGGCGGCCTGTTTAAGACGCCGGGCGTCGCGCAGCAGATCCTCGCCGACTCGCTGAACATCCCTGTTTCCGTTGGCGACACGGCCGGTGAGGGCGGCGCGTGGGGCATCGCCGTGCTTGCGCGTTATCGCGCGGTCCTGGCCGCTGGCGAGTCCGGCCTCACGCTGCCCACCTACCTCTCGGAGCGCGTCTTCGCGGGTGCCTCGGTGTCCACTCTGGATCCGAGCCCCGAGGGCGTGGCCGGCTACGAGCGTTTCCTGTCCTCCTACCGGGCGTCCCTGCCCGGCGTGGAGGTTATCGCCCGGGGCCGCTGACGAGGCGCGGGCCCGGACCCTGCGCAGGTGCATGCTTACCCAAAAATGTCGCACGTAATTCCCCTCGAGCTATTTCAAGTTTTGAAATCAGATCGTTGAAATTCCGCGCGTTTCTCGATGCCTTACAAAACTTAGGGGATCCAAATTACGTGCGACATTGGGGGAGGGGGACAGGAAGGGGGACAGGAAGGGGGGCGCCCGGGGTGCCGCTGACGAGGCTGGGGCTGGGGAGGCGCGGGGGTGAGTGGACCGGCTCGCCCCGCCCTGACCTCGTCGATTGGGGGAAACCCGCTACGATTACTCCCATGGGTAAAGCTAGCCGCCGTAAGAAGGTCACCGATCCCGCCAAGCTCAAGGCGTATCGCCCGCCGATCCCCTTTGTTGCACGTCCCTACGAGGGTCTGCCCAAGGAGATCGAGCTGGTCGCCATGCGCGAGCTCATCCCGGCGGCCACGCTGACCGCACGCACCGACGCCGACCACGGCGCTGTCGAATTTGACTTCGTCACTCTCCTGCCCGAGGGGCAGCCCGCCATGGTGCGTCCCGACGGGCGCATCCTCGTTGCGCTGCAAACCCGCTCGAACTCCGCGGACCTCAGCCACGACGCGGGCGCCGCGCTGCTCGCCGCGATCGCCGCGAAGGAAGCGGGTGACGAGGGCGTCATCTCGATCGACGTGCGCGAGCCCTCCGAGCGTCTCCAGGACATCGTCGACGCCGACAGCTTCACGGACATGAAGCTCGAGGAGGACTTCTCCTTCTGGTTCGACCCGGCCGAAGAGATCGACGAGCAGACGCGCCGCGCGCTCGAGCAGAACCGCGACGAGATTATCCCGACCGAGCCGGTGCCCGGCGTGCCCGGCGCGTACTGGTGCGAGATGAACCGTAACTTCGTGCGCTTCCTGACGGACAACGACGAGACCAAGCTCTTCGACGCGCTGGCCCGCCTGGCCGCGCGCGGCGAGGCCAATGTCGGCGAGGGCTCGCGCTACGTGGGTTCCTTCCGTGCGTGCGGCCTGATCGTCCCGGTTTTCGAGCTGCCCGAGGGTGCCAGTGCGGCCGACGTCGCGCCCGGCACGCAGGCCCTTGCCAAGGCTCTCGCCGAGGCCCTGACCGTCACCGAGCGCCTGGATGACAAGGAGCGCCGCGCGCGTCAGGGGCTTGTGTCCCGCGCTGTGACGATCCGCTGAGCCTATTTTTACCTGCCGTTTAGGCGGGCTTGTCGCTCACATTACGGGTGGCGGGGCGCAATCGCGTCCCGCCACCCGTAAACTATGTGGTGTGAACTATGCCAGCGGATCTCGAAGTTCCCACCCGCAGCGCGTCGCTGCAGTCATCGCTGCGCACAACGTCGGCCGTGCCGTTGCGGCCACCGTGCGTGCGTGCCGCGCTATACCGGGCGTTGACCTTCTCATTGTCGTTGATGACGGGTCGACGGATGATACTGGCCGCGCTGCCCGGGCTGCGGGCGCTGTCGTCGTGCGTCACTCCGTGGAGCGTGGGCGCGCCTCGGCCATCGAAACGGGCGTGAAGGTCGCCGCCATGCGTGACCGCCCCGACGGTCCTCCCCGTCACATCCTGCTGCTGTCGCCCGACCTGGGCGAATCCGCGGTCGAGGCCACCGCGCTGGTCGAGGCCCTCTTCGCCCGACAGACGGACATGAGCATCGCCGTTCCCGCCACCGGGCGCGAGTACTCCGGCTACGGCCCCGCTGTCATGCGCCGCCTCATTCGCCGCAAGACCGGCTGGTACTGCCATTACCCGCTGAGCTACCAGCGCTGCCTGACGCGCGAGGCTATCGATGCCGCCATGCCCTTTGCGGGCCGCTACGCTCTCGAGGCTGCCATGACGCTCAGCGTGCTGCGTGCAGGATTGTCTGTCATGGAGGTCCCCTGCAACTTCACGCACTCGGGTGCGGACCGATCCCTCGGATCCCTCAACCGCCCGGCGCGCATGTTCGACGCTGTGTGCGCGACCGTCAGCCAGGTCTTCCACTCGGACGCTCGTTCGAAGCGCCGCGCCGACCACGAGCAGGGGATCGGTGTGCCCTACCCGGCCCCGGCCTCGTCCCGTGACGAGGCGGAGGACAAGGATGCGGCAACGCGCCGCTCGGAGATGGTCAGGTGAGGTTCCCGGTTCGATCGGGCGTCGCGCGTGCCGTCTCGGCGTGGTGGCTGCCCGCTGTGATCGCCTGCGCGGTTGCGGCCCTGTATATCTCCTTCTCGCTGGCGCAGTGGCGCACGCTCAGCGACCCCTCGTGGGACCTCGCGATTTTCGCCGAGGCGGCCCAGGCCTACTCGCGCTTCGAGGCGCCCATCGTTTCGATCAAGGGGCCGGGCTACAACCTGCTGGGTGATCACTTTCATCCGATCCTCATCTTGCTCGGGCCGATTTTTCGCTTCTTTCCGTCGGCTTTCACCCTCCTGATCGTCCAGGATCTGCTGATTGCGGCGTCGGTGCTGCCGATCGCCCGGCTCGCGCAGCGCTTCGTGGGGCGCGGGGGTGCGGTCCTCGTGGGGCTGGCCTACGGGCTAGGTTGGGGCTTGCAGGGCGCGGTCGCCGCTCAGTTTCACGAGGTCTGTGTGGCGGTTCCGCTGTTGGCGTGCGCGGGTGCCGCTTTCGTTGAGCGGCGCTGGGGCGCGTGCATGGCGTGGTTGGCGCCGGTCATCCTGGTCAAGGAGGACCTGGGCCTGACGGTCTTCGTCGCGGGCTTGGCGCTCGCGTGGCGCAGGCGGGGTGAGGATCGTTCCGGGATGCTTGCGTCCCTGGCGTACGCACTGTTCGGTATTGTCGCGTTTGCTCTGACTGTGAAGCTGTTTCTCCCCGCCATGAACCCCGCCGGAACGTGGGCCTATTCGCTCGATGGTTCGGCGACGGGTGCGGGCACGGCGATGGCGGGGGCGACCGCCGCCCGTGAGGTGCCCTCGCTGTGGCAGATCCTCGCTGTCCCCTCCGTCAAGATCGTGACGCTTGCGGTTCTGCTCGCGGGAGCCGGTGTCGTGGGCGCGCGCTCTCCCTGGTTCGCGCTCGTGCTGCCCACTCTCGCCTGGCGATTCGCGGGCTCGGTCGATGCCTATTACCAGTGGAGCTCGTGGCACTACAACGCCGTGTTGGTACCCATTGCCGCCTGCGCCCTCCTCGACGTGATCGCCGGGTGGCTCGCGCCCGCGGACGCGCCCGCCGGCCTTGCTACCGCGGGCGAGACCGACGCGGATTGCGCGAACTCAGCCCCGGCCTCGTCCGGCAGGCGCCGAGCGCTAGCGTGGGCGGCTGCGTGCGTGCCCGCTATCTCCCTGGCGCTCACCGCCACGTCCCTGCCCCTGTGGAAGCTGCCCGTCCTCACGGATAGCCCGCGCCTGGATGCCGCTCAGGGCGCGATCGATGCGGTGCCTGTGGGGGCGTCCGTCGAGACGGACACGACGCTGCTCGCGCGCCTCGTGCCGGGCCGCGACGTCTACTGGGTGGGCACGACCGTCGGCATGGATGCCCCGCCTGAGTATGTTGTCGTCGACCGGCAGTCCTACGCGTGGGGCGGTGCCGAGGTTGACGCCGAGTCCTGGGCCAGTGCGGCTCACCCTGGCCACACCTACGAGACCATATACTCCGCGCAGGGCTTCCGCGTCGCGCGTCGCACCTCGTGATGCGAGAAGTGCCGCGCAGCAGCGATGCTCGGCGCGCGCACTGTCGTCTGACGTACTACTTTGTGCAGCCGACATTACCTATACAAGCGCGCCAGATATAAAGGCACGCATCACGGTCAGCGGCTGCCGAAGACTAATTGGTTGTTGCGGTGAGTATTGCAGCCGATCGGGGAGATTACACAGCTTCTGATCGGGTGTATTGCTCCTTAATGAGTGCATTCCTGGGTCAGGGCTGGAGTCTTGCGGGGAACTCGCCTGTGGGAGGTGGCCATGGTGGCAGTGTTAACCCTTCAATGCGCAGCTAAACCCGATAGGTGGAGCGTGGGCACGGCCGCCCATGCTCCACTTAAGGGGTTAACGTGCGCATCGAGGGGCCCAGACTGCCACCTAAGGGGTTAATGTGCGCATCGTCGAGGGTGCGCGGTATGAACTGTTGACAGTGAGGGGCTCGGGGTGAGGCCGCACCCGCATTGCAGGTGGCGAACACCGATGGGGTAGGGGCCGAAAGTGCCGCGCAGCCGGAAACCCCGGCCGCGCGGCACTCGTGCCGTTTGTGCGGCTACTTCGCGGCACGCAGGCGCAGCGAATTGAGCACCACGAACACGGACGAGCAGGCCATCGCGGCGCTCGCCAGCATGGGGGAGAGCAGCCCCGCGATCGCGAGCGGCACCATCAGCACGTTGTAGAAGAACGCCCAGAACAGGTTTTCCTTGATGATGCGCAGCGTCCGACGCGACACGCGGATCGCGGTCGCCGCCGATGTGAGCGAGGAGTTCATGAGCGTCATGTCCGCGACCTCGATCGCCACGTCCGTGCCCGAGCCCATCGCAATACCCAGGCCCTTCGCGCTCGCCTGCGCGAGGGCGGCCGCGTCGTTCACGCCGTCGCCCACCATCGCGACCGTGCGGCCCTCGGCCTGAAGGGAGGCGACCGTGTCGCGCTTGCCGTCGGGCAGGACGCCCGCGATGACGCGCTCGATGCCCACCTGACGCGCGACGTGTCGGGCCGCGGCCTCGTTGTCGCCCGTCAGGAGGATCGGCTCGATGCCGAGCTCACGCAGCTGAGCAATCGCATCAGCCGACGACTCCTTGACCGTGTCGCGCACGACGAGAGCGGCGATCGCGCGACCCTCGACGCGCTCGGGAATCACCAGGGACGAGGCCGGGGCCCCCTCCCGCTCGCCCGCGCCCGGGGTGGTGCCTCGGGTGGGGGTACCGGTATCCCGACCCGCGTTGCTGCCAGCAGCGGGTGCGCCATCGGCGGTCGCGGCCTCAGAACGGGAGGTAACCGTGCCGTGGTAGCCGGCGGCGTTCACGACGGCCTCGAGCTCTTCGTCGCTGTGCGGGGCGGTGAGCGTGATGCGTGCGGATTCGGTGGCAAGGTTGACCTCGGCGCTCACGCCGTCGAGCTTGCCGAGCTTGCGTTCGACGCGGCGCACGCAGGACGCGCAGGTCATGCCGCCCACGCTCATGGTGAGGGTCGCGAGGGGCAGCTCGGCGTCCGGGCCGGGGAGCGCGACGGATGCGGGTGCCTTGGACGTTGCGGCGGCTGCCGGCTCTGGGGTGGAGGTTGCTGCGGAACCCAGGTTCGGTGCGAGGGCGGCGACGACCGCGGAGGCGCCCGAGGCCTCGGCCTCGCGCACGGCATCGAGGAGTGAAGCGGGCACGTCCACGCCCAGGGAAGCCAGCCACGACGGGCGGCCGACCAGCACGCCGCCGCGGGCGGTGAGGCCGACGACGCCGAGTCCGGGCTGGTTCGCGAACGCGGTCACGGGGACGAGAGAGAGACCCTGGGAGGATGCGCCCGCCGTGATCGCGCGGGCGACGGGGTGCTCGGAGAGGGATTCGACGGAGGCGGCCAGGGACAGGGCCGAGGCCTCGTCCGCCTCGGGAGAGTCGCCCGCAGAGGGAAGCGCGACCGACTCGAGGGACATGACGCCCGTGGTCACCGTGCCCGTCTTGTCCAGCAGCATCGTGTCGATTGAGCGTGTCTGCTCGAGAATTTCCGCGTTCTTGATGAGGATGCCGAGCTGCGAGGCGCGCCCCGACCCGACGAGGATCGCGGTGGGCGTGGCTAGGCCGAGCGCGCACGGGCACGCGACGACCAGAACGGCGACGGCAGCGGTGAACGCGGCCTGCACGCCGCCGCCCGCGAGCAGCCAGCCCCCGAGCGTGAGCAGGGAAACGACGATGACGATTGGCACGAACACGCCGGAGATCTGGTCTGCGAGTCGCTGGACGGGCGCCTTACCTGCCTGGGCCTCGGCGACCATGCGCCCCATCTGCGCGAGCGTCGTGTCCGAACCGACGCGTGTGGCGCGCACCAGCAGGGACCCCCACGTGTTGACGGTCGCACCCGTCACCGCGTCGCCGGGGGCGGCGTCCACGGGCACGGACTCGCCCGTCAGGAGCGAGGTGTCCAGGGCGGAGGAACCCTCGACGATGACGCCGTCGGTTGCCACCTTCTCGCCCGGGCGCACCGCAAAGAGGTCCTCGACCTGCAGGGACGAGGCGGGCACGACGCTCTCGGAGCGCTCGCCGGTCGCGGGGTCGACGCTCACGAGCGTCGCCTCCTTCGCGCCCATGCTCAGCAGCGACCGCAGCGCGTCGCCCGCGCGGTAGCGTGCGCGCGCCTCCATGTAGCGTCCCGTCAGCAGGAACACGACGATCATGCACGCGCCCTCGAAGTAGATCTCCGCGTGGCCGGCGTGCGCCGCGCGCGGTATCAGGCTCATGTGCATGCGCATGCCGAGCATCCCGGCGCCGCCCCACAGCAGCGCCCACCAGCTCCACAGCGTCGAGGAGATGACGCCGAGGGAGACCAGCGTGTCCATCGTCGTCGATCCGTGGCGACCCGCCGCGAAGGCCGCCCGATGGAAGGGCCACGCGCCCCACGTGACCACCGGGATCGAGGCCGCAGCGACGACCCACTGCCACCCCGTGAACTGCCAGGCGGGCACCATCGACAGGAGCATCGCGAGGATGCCCAGGGGCGCGGAGACGATGAGGCGAGCGCGCAGGTCGGCGGCGTGGGCGCGGGTGCCCTCGCCCACCTGGGGAGCGGGGGCCGAGGCCTGGGATGCCCCGTGCGAAGAGGCGGTAGCTGTGTGGTCGTGCGTCACGGAATCAGTGGACATTGGTACCCTCCGGGGGTATGGAACAAGCGAAAGGAAACGAGGCCGGGGAAGGTGCCCCGACCTCGTCGGTGAGGCGTGGAAAACCTCAGAAGTCGCGCGAGATGCCGGTCAATGTGAAGCCGGCCTCGGACACCGCGTCGCTCAGCGCCGCGTCGTCCAGGGGCGTGTCGGTCAGGACGGTCACCTTGGAGGTGGCGCCCGAGTTGAGGATGACGTCGACGTTCTTGACGCCGGGGATCTCGCCCAGCTCTTCTTTGACGCTCATCACGCAGTGGCCGCAGGTCATGCCGTCGACGGACAGCTCGATGGTGCGATCGATTTCGGTGGTCATGGTGTCTCCTTGTGGTTAGGACTTGATGAGGCGCGCGATGGCCGCCGCTGCCTCGTCGACTTTGGCCTGGGCGGCCTCGTCGGATTCGCGCGCCGCCGTGACGACGCAGTGGTTCATGTGGTCTTTGAGCAGGTTGACCGCGACGGAGTCGATGGCCGACTTGACGGCGGAGACCTGCGTGAGGATGTCGATGCAGTACTCGCCCTGCGAGATCATGCGCTGTAGGCCGCGCACCTGACCCTCGATGCGGCGCAGGCGCGCGAGGTGGTTCTCGGTGTTGCCGTGGTAGCCGTGCTCGGTGCTCATGCCAACGAGAGTACCCCTAGGGGGTATCTCTGTCAAGGGTGAGTCTCGTTCATGGGGTCACCTCCCCTCGCGCCCAACTCGCAAACCCCCGTAGGGTGGAGGCAGCACATAGGTGAAGGAGGGGACATGAAGCGACGCCCGCGTCGGCGCTACCGTGCGATCCGCCGCGTCCCCCAGGCCTACCCCGGCCTCTACCTGCGCCTCAAAGTCGCACCCGTCGTGCCCGCCCTCGCGGCCACGGTCGCCGTCGGCGCGCTCGCGGAAATCTCCGCCCTGCCGCAGGACGTTCGCACCCGCGTGCGTTCCCTCTCCGACGACATGGGCACCGCGATCAGCGAAAAATCGCAGCGCATCTTCTTCGATAACCCCGGCCTCGACACCCTCCTCATCCGCTCCCTCTCACATGTCGCCCGGCGCACCGCGACCGTGGGGCGCGCCTGGGCGCGAGCGGTCGTCGCCGTCGGCGCGGACAAGGATGGGCGCATGGCCCGCATGCTGCCCCTCATCCCCAGGCGCGGATACGACGCCCTCATGACGGGCATGCTCACGGTGGGCACGGCGGTGGGCGCGCTGCGCGGCGGCGAGGTGCACGTCAATCTCCTGCGCGACTCCGAGGCCGACCCAGCCTTCCAGGATCCCCTTCCCGGCCACCCCGAGGCGCAGATCCGCCGAGTGGACGCCCCCGCGGTCCTCTCCGACATGTGCGCCGACATTGACGAGCTCTACTGGTCGCGCACCATCGGCCCCGCCGTGAAGATCACGCGCGTCGGCGAGGGTGAGGCACGCCGGTGGCTCCTCTCCCTGGTCGGCACCGAGTCCATGACCTTCCGTTCGACGAACAACCCGGCCGATATCGAGACGAACATTCGCCTCATGCTCGGCCTGGAAAGCTCGATGACGGTGGGTGTCGTCCGTGCCCTCCACGCCGCCATGGAACGCGACGGGGTCCCCGTCGAACGCCGGTCGGTCGAGCCCGTCCTCATCTGCGGCCACTCTCAGGGCGGGATCGTCGCCGCTGCGCTCGCCTCCGTCCCGCCGCACGAGGCCGGGGTCAACGTCGCGGGCATCCTGTCCTCGGGCGGCCCCAACCGGCGTATCCGCGTGCGACCCGATGTGGTGACCGTGGCCGTCAACCACGACCAGGACGTCATGCCGAGTCTCGACGGCTCACCCGACCGCGCCCCCGACCGGCGCGTCACGGTCGGGCGGAGCCTCGTGAGGCCTCGTACCCGCCCCCTCTACTACGCGCACTCCTCCTCGACGTACACGGAGACCGTACGCCTCCTCGAGCGCAAGGTCCGCGTGACCCCGTGGGGCAGGCTGGCCTCGGCGATGTCGGCCCTGCAGGATTTCCTGCCCGCCCCGGGCGAGCCCACGCGCGTCATGCACTACGAGATCTGGCAGGACATCCTGACCCCCACCGCCGAGGCCGCCTGGGACACGGTCGCCGCGCTCGAGCGTGGCGGCGCGTACACGGCTGCCACCTATCCCATGGACTACGTGACCACGGTGCCGCGCCTACCGCGCGTCGCCCGCGCTCGGCGTCGCCGCACCTTTGCGTTCGGCACCGCGCTGCGCGCTCTCGTCCCCTTCAGAAAGGACCGCTCATGAACGAGCATCACGCCCCCCTGCGCGAGGTGCGCCGCTGGATGCGCGTCTCGACCCCCGTCAACAAGGCCGCCGCGTCCGGCCTGCGCGGTCAGCTCCCGCAGATCGCCGGGCCCCTCGTGATCGGCGCGCTCGGCGTGGGCGCGATTGGCGCCGGCATCGCCTGGCGGGCGCTGGCCTCGACGAGGGGAACCGGACGCACGCAGCGCTTCGTGGAACTGGTGTCCTCGGCGCTGGAGGCAGCCTTCCCGGAGACGTTCATCGACGAGGCTGGGGTAGACTTCGGTGAACAGGTGGCCGGTGAGCGCACGGCCGGTGAGCCCCGCGTCGTCAACGTGGAGGTCGGTGAGGGCTTCGGGCGCCCCTCCCTGGTGTCGATCGACGTGGTCGCCCCGGCGTCGGATGAGCTGACAAACATCGAGATTGCGGCCCAGGCGCTGGACGCCGTCACCGCTGCGGCGTGGAACAATCCCGAGATGGCTCCCGTGAGTGTGCGTGCCCGCATCCTCTTGGGTCGAGACGGTGTTCATGCCGATGATGACCGCTCCGATGGGAAACATGTGGGGGCTCCCGGCGCTCAGACCGAGGTGGTTGTTGACATGACGGCGCTGGGCTTTGAAGACGAGATCGCGCGCCCCGACGAGCTGTACGCGCGCTATGGCGCGCCCGACTGTGACCCCGCCTGGAGGCCGTAGCCCACTTGTGGTTGTTGTATAACACTCTTGCCCGATCTGCGACCCCTTGGTAGTGTCTCCTGTATCACTGTTGATGATGTGGGCAAGGAGGACCGCATGGCTGGCGATCTGATTATCGAAGAGGGGGACCTCGAAGTCCTGCGCGACCGCACGAATGGAAGCGCTGACGACCTGGAGCCGGTGACGGTCGCGACGGCGGGGGGCTTCTTGTCATCCGCGCTTGGCGGGGGAGAACTGGCGACGCGGGGGCACGCCGCGGCTGACACAATCGACTCTAACGTCAGCACCATTATCCGGGATCTGCGCGACTATTCTGCCTCCGTGAATGACTCGATACACGCCTACGCGGCCAATGAGAACGATTCTGCTGTGTCCTTCGACGTCACCCCGCACGGCAGGAGAGGACTGACCGGTGCTGACCTGGCAGAGATGAGGGTGGCACAATGACGGTGACCTGGGCCGATATCCAAGAATGGCGCAGCGACTATGTGAACGAGGCGCAGCAGACAATCGAGGACGCGCTACGCACCGCGCGCGAGATTGTTGACGACCTTGAGTATGCCGCGAATGACATCCGATCCGAGGGGCAGGGGCCGGACCAGATGCGTCAGCAGCTCTCCGCGATCCAGGACAGGCTGGACTCGCGCATCAACGAACTCACCGAATATGCGCTGGCGACTGCGGAGCTGCACGGGTACGTGAGTCGCGTCGTCGCAAAGAGGGACTCCGCTTGGGAGGTCGCGGCAGAGATCGGTGCCACGATCAGCGAATCTGGCGTAGCGAAGCTGGACTTGCCCGAAAGCGACAAGACCTTGGTGCTGCTGTGTAAATTTGATGATCTACGTAACGCCGTTGCTGACGCGCTCATGATTGCAACTGAAGCAGAGGACATCGTGGGACCCAGGTACAAGGCCCTGGCCGACGGTGAGTACGTCATGTCCGAGGGACGCCACTCCGAATCCGCAGGCCTGGCCAATGACGCCGACCCCTCGTGGAGTCCAGAGGAAGTGTCTGCCTGGTGGGGTTTGCTCTCCGAGTTTGAACGCTCGGCGCTCATCAATAGGGACCCTGAAAAGTACGGGAATCTGGACGGCATCGACATGGCAACGCGGGCGAAGGCAAACGAGCTTGCGCTTCTAGGACCCAAGAATCTGGCAGGGGAGCATGTCCCAGGAGCCGGTTTGTTGGGGGAGGCCGAGAATGAGTACGGGCGTCTAGAGGAGGCTGTCAACACTGCGATCAGGACGGGTGCTGGAAGCCCGATGCACCTCAATACTCTCATAAAGCAGAAGGACGACGCTTGGAAGCGTCTACAGGATCTGAGAGCTCTTCGCGACCAGCTGAGAGACGATGACGTGACGCTCGTTGCGTTGCAGCCAGGCGCGCCAGGAGAAAACGTCCGTGCTGCTCTTGCCATCGGAGACGTCGATCATGCGGACCATGTCGCTACGCTCGTTCCGGGAAGGACCACCAATTGCCGTGATTCCGCTGGTCTGAATGTTGGCTATGCCCAGAATCTGAGAGCTGCTGCGGCTGAGCAAGGAAAAATTGATGAGAGCAAGGTTGCGACCATTGCCTGGATGAACTATCACGCTCCTCAGGCGGGAGCTGATCCGAGTGTCTTGGTCACCGACCGTGCTGAGGCGGGGGCGGCACCCCTTAGGAACTTCATGACGGGCATACACACGTGGCGTTCAGAGAGGGGAATGGACGTGCATCAAAGCGCGATTACGCATTCTTACGGGTCCACGACAGGAGGCTTCGCAATGCGTGATATTGGAGAGGGCATTGTTGATGACTTCGTGTATACGGGATCTCCGGGTGCGGGTGTGTATTCCGTGGAAACCCTTGGTGTTGACAAAGAGCATGTCTGGGTGTCGGGGATTCCCCATCTTGATGGGGTCCTGGGAAAGGGGTCGTACTGGAACTTCGGTTGGGATCCCAGGGACCTCGAAGGTATTGGGCATTTGTCAGGAGATGCGACTGGCGCGCGAGGGTATACGGCAGGTGAGGGAGATCCCTATGCCAATCACTCCATGTACTTTGTGGCACCAGATGATGACAATAAACAAAATAATGCACTGAATGACCTTGGTGCAGTGATTGCGGGGACTAAGGAGCGGTGATGAGACAGAAGATGCTGTTCTGTCTTGCGGTTGTCTCTCTGCCTTTCCTCGTGACGTCGTGCCTGTCGGATGATGCCGACGCTTACTTTGGGTACAACGAGGGGAACGTTCCCATGTTGGAGCGCCAAACCATGGAGGCGTATCTCAAGGAGACGCTCCCGCGCTACGCAGACATCGTTGAGGACGTTGCATTGGAAGCTGGCGGGACGGTCGGTACAGCTGAAGAGAGTCGGAGTAGTGCTTGCGGGGAACAGGGCGATAACCTCTACCGTATTAGTTTTGGGCGCTTGTTTATTCCGCTGATTGACTTTGAGGATCTGCGTCGAGCGGTGTGGGAGGGGGCTCAGCGTAACGGTTTCGACTACTCGTCAGATCCGGAGCCCGTAGACAAACTCAAGAAACGACGTGTTCAGGTCACGGATTCGGACGGCTCCTCGATTGAGTTCCTTCACTTTGATAATGACGTTATTTCCGTCAGTATTTCCTCGGGGTGTCGGCCTGCTGAGAAGCCCAATTATCGCAATGGGTACTTCCACGTCCCCGCGGTGCAGGAGTTGTTGCCGGACGTGACGCTTGTTGAGGCCTTTGGAGAGGACGGCAGCGAGAACGCAACGGTATTCCGCCAGGCGAAGCCCGGTGGTGGGCAGTCTGGGAGTTGACGGTGGTGAAGAAGCGGACTGTGGTGGGTGCCGGTTTTGTCGCGGCTGCGGTGATGGCTGTTGTTGTGAGTCAGGTGTGGATTCCGCGCCAGGGTGGGCCTGTGCCATTTGGTGAGCGTCAGAGCCTGGAAGAATACATGGGGCACAACGTGGCGGAGGTGTCGCGTATGGCTGGGCAGGTGGCTGCTGAGAGTGACGGGGAACTGCGGGTTGTTGGTCTGCCGTATGTCCAGACGTGTGGTGTGGGGCAGACGCAGGGGTATCGTCTGCGTGGTTTCACCACGGTGGCTCCGTCGATTTCTTTTGACCGGCTTGAGGAGCTTGTGAAGGCCCACCATCGTGATGGGGTGACGGTAGTGTGGGTGCAGAACGAGTATCAGAAGGATGGGACCAGGAATATCTACCTCAATGATCGTGAGGGTAATTCTGTAAAGTTGAAGTACTCGGAGAATGACATTGTCATGAGTTCTCGCTCCGCGTGTTTGCCGACGGATAAGCCCCTGGATGATCCCGGTCAGTTCGTCTTGCCTTCGGTGGAGGAGGCGTTCCCGGGCGTGCACGTGACGGTCAGCGACAACACGGATCCGGACCTGCACCCCCTTCCCACGCTCACCCCGGGCGCTCACGTCACCCCACAGTCCAGCGCCCAGAGCGGCGCCCAGTCGGGGGAGTGATGGTATGAGTTCTCGGTGGATAATGGCAGCCACTGCCGCCTGTGCCTCGCTGCTCCTTGCAGCGTGCGTGCCGGGGCTGTCGGATGATGCTGAACTGTATTTTGGTCGCAGCAGTGGGAGTATCCCGATCTCCGAGGGGCAGACGACGGAGGTTCACATCAGGGATACCCTGCCCCGGTATCTTGGCATCATCGAGGAGGTCGTCGTCGAGTCCGGTGGCGTGCTAGGAGTCAGCGGCGAGAATCAAATCTACGGTTGCTTGACGAAGGACACGACCGACATGGATATCGACTGGATGATGATGGTTATTCCCGCGATCGATTACGAGGATTTGCGCCGGATGGTCGTTGAGGGGGCGCAGCGTAACGGCTTCGGATATTCGTGGGATCCGGTACGCAGAGATAAACTCAACTCTCGCACGGTTACTGTCGGGGATGGCTACGGGAATAGTCTGATTTTCTATCACCACGAGGCTCATGACCGCATTATCATTAGTTTGTATTCGGGGTGTATGTTCCCGTCCCAGCCTCTCGACCCGGACACCCTGCGGTGGTCCTATCCGCTTCCTAGCCCCGAAGAGATGTTTCCGAATCTGACAATCGTGCAGGCCTTTGACGACAACGGCGACGAGAATCCTGAGTTGCGCCCGCAGTCGGGAACTCAGTCGGGGGGATGAATATGACGAAGAAATGGACTCCGGCACGCGTGGGTGCGTGGTGCGTCGTGGTGGTGGCGGTGCTCGTTGTCTGCCGGCTGACGTTGATGTGGTTCGGCGGCAGCGTGCCCTTCCGCGACCGTCAGAGCCTTGACGAGTACGTTGATGAGGAGATGCCGAAGGTTTCGAAGATTGCCGGTCAGGTGGCCGCCGAGGCCGGTGGAGAGTTGACAGTGATGGGCCTGCCGTATGTGCAAGTGTGTGGCAGTGGTGATACCCAGGGGTATCGGGTGGTTGGCTACACCACGGTGGCTCCGTCGATATCCTTTGAGCGACTCGAGAAACTGGTGACAGAAAACAAGCCCGATTGGTCGACGACCGTGCAGGTTGACAGGCAAATCGACAGGGATGCTACTCGGGATATTCGCCTGATAGACAAATTCGGCGGCCTTGTCGAGTTCAAGTTTTCGGAGGACTTTATCGCCGTGAGGTCGCGCTCCGCGTGTTTGCCGACGGATAAGCCCCTGGATGATCCCGGTCAGTTCGTTCTGCCGTCGGTGGAGGAGGCGTTCCCGGGCGTGCATGTGACGGTCAGTGACAACACGAACCCGGATCTGCATCCGGTTCCTACGCTGACACCGGGTGCTAACGTCACCCCCCAGTCCGGCGCCCAGAGCGGCACCCAGTCTGGCTCGTAGAGTCCGCCCAGCGTCACTGCGTTCGCCCTGCCCGCCCCGGCCTCGTCGATACAGGGCAGAAACAGGAAAGGCGGCGAGGCGCGGACCAACCGCGCACCCGCCGCCCCAACCGATAGAGCTCAGGCTTCCCAGCGCGCCAGGCGCTCGGACAAGCCGATGTAGGTCGCGGGGGTCAGCGCGAGGAGACGCTCCTCCACCTCGGCCGGCAGACCCAGGCCAGCGATGAACTCACGCATGTCTT
>ERZ772935.241-NODE-241-length-22438-cov-2.886834_pt1 | contig 22438 bp, 20 predicted proteins | sample MGYA00511683_ERZ772935 | MGnify/ENA primary metagenome ERZ772935 (study PRJEB29015, sample SAMEA2738086) | human oral metagenome | biome: human oral; feature: human-associated habitat; material: saliva | place: China | collected 2228 ...
AAGCCTATCAGCGAGATGGCAGAATCTTTCCCTGAGGTATATGAGGACTTCATGAACATCGCAAAGGTACTTGAGCAGCACTATAAGGATGCTCAGGACATGGAGTTTACTGTTGAGCGTAACAAGCTTTACATGCTTCAGACAAGAGCCGGAAAGCGTACAGCTCAGTCAGCGGTTAAGATTGCTGTAGATATGGAAAGAGAAGGTCTCATCGACAGAGAAACAGCTGTTATGAGAATAGAGCCAGGTCAGATTGACCAGCTTCTCCATCCAAGATTTGATGAGGACGAGCTAAAGGGAGTTTCAGCTATAGCAAAGGGACTTCCAGCATCACCAGGTGCAGTTAGCGGTAAGATATATTTCAACGCTCTAGAAGCTGAAGCTGCAGTAAAGAAGGGCGAGAAGGCCATCCTCGTAAGAGAGACAACTTCACCAGAGGACCTTGCAGGAATGATTGCAGCAGGCGGAATCCTTACAGCAAAGGGAGGAGTTACATCCCACGCTGCTGTAGTTGCAAGACAGATGGGTAAGTGCTGCGTAGCAGGATGTTCAGAAATCCTAGTTTCAGAGGATAAGAAAGAACTGAAGACAAAGGACAAGGTTTACAGAGAGGGAGATGTTATCTCACTTGACGGTTATGATGGAAAGGTTTATGAGGGTGAAATCCACACTGTAGAGCCAAACCTATCAGGTGACTTTGGCGTTATCATGTCATGGGCTGATGGAATCAGAAGCCTCAAGATTAGAACAAATGCAGATAAGCCTGAGGATGCGCTTAAGGCTTTAGAGTTTGGTGCAGAGGGAATTGGACTTTGCAGAACTGAGCACATGTTCTTTGAGGAGAATAGAATCCCAGCTATCAGAAGAATGATAGTTGCAGATACAGAAAGCGAAAGACGTGAGGCTCTTGATGCACTTCTTCCATACCAGAAGAACGACTTCAAGGGAATCTACGAGGTTATGAAGGAGAATCCAGTAACTATTAGACTTCTAGATCCTCCACTACATGAGTTCTTACCTCACACAGATGCTGAGATTAGAAGCCTTGCAGACAAGATTGGCGTTCCATACGAAAAGCTTGTAAGAAGAACTGATGAGCTTCACGAGAACAATCCAATGCTTGGTCACAGAGGATGCAGACTTGCTATAAGCTACCCTGAAATCGCAGAGATGCAGACAAGAGCTATCATGGAAGCTGCTATAGAGGTAAGCGAAGAGAAGGGCTACAGCATCGTACCCGAAATCATGATTCCTCTAACATCAAGCGATAAGGAAATGGCATATATCAAGGATATCGTTGCAAAAGAGGCTGAGAGATGTAAGGAGGAGAAGTCATCAGACATCAAGTACGTGATAGGAACAATGATCGAGACTCCAAGAGCTGCACTTACTGCAGATGAAATCGCAGAGAGCGCTGAGTTCTTCTCATTTGGTACAAATGACATGACTCAGATGACATACGGCTTCTCAAGAGATGATACTGCTAAGATCATCGAAACATATATCGAGAAGAATATCTTTGAGGAAGACATCTTCCGCTCAATTGACGAAAAGGGTGTAGGTAAGCTACTCGATATCGCAGTTAAGCTCGGAAGACAGACAAGAAACGACCTCAAGATAGGTATCTGTGGAGAGCACGGTGGTGACCCAAGAAGTATAGAGTTCTGCCACAAGCTAGGACTAAACTACGTTTCATGTTCACCATACAGAGTTCCAATTGCAAGAATAGCAGCGGCACAGGCAGCAATTAAGAGCAATCAGGAATAATAAATTGATTAACAAAGGGCGTCATTAATTTGGCGCCTTTTAATGTTTATAAGCAATCAAAGGGGCGTATAACATAAATAATACATGCATAAGCTATGCACATAGTACTTAACTGAAAGGAGTTAATATCATGTCAATAGAAAACAAGATCGATCAGGCTAAAGGCACGGTAAAAGAAGGTCTAGGAAAAGTAAGTGGAGATAAGAAGACTGAATTTGAAGGTGCAGTAGAAAAGGCAGCTGCTAAGGTTAAAGAGGTCGGCGAAAGCGTAAAGGACTCCGTAGAAGGAGCAGTTGAAGGTCTAAAAAATGCTGTAAGCAAAGATAAATAATTAAATTAAGATTTTCTATAAATACTCATTATAAAAAGGTCTTCTGTGGTAGAATATATCACAGAAGATTTTTTGTTATATTAAGTGTTATATCCGTTTTTTATGGAAATATATAAATAAGTATATTCGGAAGGAGACAGGATGCTAAGAGATTTATTTAGATATTTCAAACCGCATAGAAAGATATTTGCGCTCGATATGTTTTGTGCCATAATGATTGCGTTTATCGACCTTGCGTTTCCACTAGTTTCAAGGACTGCTATGTACGATATGCTTCCGCAGAGCAAATACAGGACCTTCTTTGTTGTAATGGCTATAGTTGCCGTTGCATACGTGCTTAGGTCGATTTGCTACTACATCATGACTTACTGGGGACATACCTTCGGTATTAGGGTTGAAACTGATATAAGGGCGGACCTTTTCAATAAACTGCAGAGTCTAGACTTTGAGTTTTACGATAAGAATAGGACTGGTACTTTGATGAGCAGGCTGACAAGCGACCTCTTTGAGATTACAGAGCTTGCACACCACGGTCCTGAGGACCTTGTAATTGCGATACTTTCGATATCAGGTGCTCTGATAGTTATGTTTAGTATAGAATGGAGACTTGCACTTGTTGTAGCTGTGCTTGTACCTATTTTCCTTTTGATTGTCGTGCTGACAAGAAAGCAGATGTCGAGAGCTTCGGTTAATGTAAAGAAGAAAATTGCTGATATAAACACGGAGATTGAGTCATGTATTTCAGGAATTAAGACATCAAAGGCGTTTGCCAATGAGGATGTCGATAACGACAGATTCATGGATTCAAACTATGTGTATAGGACGTCAAAGAGTGAGTTCTATAAAGCGATGGGAACTTTCAACGCATCGCAGGAATTTTTTATGTGCATCATGCCGGCTGCAGTTATCGCCATAGGTGGAAAGCTCATAATGGACGGGCAGCTTAACTACATAGATTTAATTACCTTTACGCTTTATGTTTCAGCATTTATTACGCCTGTTAGAAAGATGGCAAATTTTGCTGAGATCTTTGCAAACGGTATGGCTGGGCTTAGGAGATTCAGCGAAATCATGGCGCTTAAGCCTCAGGTAGAGGAGAGGCCAGATGCTATTGATTTTGATGTCAAAGAGGGAAATATCGACTTTGATGATGTAACATTCGCATACGACGGAGTACACGATGTTGTAAATAACATGAACCTTCATGTTAAGGCTGGAGAAACGCTTGCAGTTGTCGGAGCTTCTGGAGGAGGTAAAACTACTGTCTGCCAGCTAATTCCGAGGTTTTACGATGTGAGCAGCGGAAGCATCAAAATAGATGGAGTTGATGTTAGAGATGTGACTAAGAATTCTCTTCGTGAGAATATAGGAATTGTTCAGCAGGATGTCTTCATCTTTGCGGACACAATCCTAGAAAACATCAGATACGGTAAGCCATCAGCAAGCTATGAGGAGGTTGTCATCGCAGCAAAGAAGGCTGAGATATTTGATGACATCATGGAGATGCCTGATCAGTTTGATACTTATGTAGGTGAGAGGGGAACAAGGCTTTCGGGAGGCCAAAAACAGAGACTTTCCATAGCCAGAATCTTCCTAAAGAATCCTAGAATTTTGATTCTAGACGAGGCGACATCGGCACTAGATACGATTACGGAAAGGTCGATTCAAAAGTCCTTTGATGAGCTATCAAAGGATAGAACCTGCCTAATCATAGCGCATAGACTTGCAACCGTTCAAAACGCGGATAGAATAATCTTAGTTGACTATGGAAGAATTGCAGAAGAGGGAACTCATGCTGAGCTCATGAAGCTCGATGGCAGATATGCAAAGCTGTTTAATACTCAGAGACTCGATTATTCGAGCGACGAGGAAAATTAGAATATAAGAAACGAAGAAGCCTGTGGATTTCCACAGGCTTTGATTTTTGTGATTTATGAAGGATTAGTTCTTTAGGCTCTGAAGTGGAGCAGGAATTCTGCCGCCGCGAAGTATCATCTTTGCTGGTGACTTATCTCTAAGCTTCATAACTGGACCGTAGCCTAAAAGGCCGCCGAAGTTTAGTTCCTCCCCTTCTGAAAGTCCTATCGCAGGAATAACTCTAACTGCAGTAGTCTTGGAGTTTACCATTCCGATAGCTGCTTCATCAGCAATTATAGCTGAGATGGTTTCAGCAGGCGTATCTCCAGGAATTACTATCATGTCTAGACCTACTGAGCAAACAGCTGTCATAGCCTCTAGCTTTTCTATGCTTAGTGTTCCTTCTCTTGCAGCCTTGATCATGCCAGCGTCCTCACTGACTGGGATGAAAGCTCCTGAAAGTCCGCCAACGCTTGATGAAGCCATAACTCCGCCTTTCTTGACAGCGTCATTTAGCATTGCAAGCGCTGCTGTAGTACCGTGAGTACCGCACTGCTCAAGGCCTATTTCCTCAAGTATGTGAGCAACTGAGTCACCGACAGCTGGAGTTGGAGCAAGCGAAAGGTCTACGATTCCAAATGGAACATTTAGCACTTCAGCTGCTTCGCTTCCGACTAGCTGACCTACTCTTGTAATCTTAAAAGCAGTTCTCTTAATCTGCTCTGAAACCTCGTTTAGACTTGCGCAAGGGTCCATCTTTGATAGAGCTGATCTAACTACGCCAGGGCCTGAAACACCAACGCTTAGGACAGTGTCAGACTCACCGACGCCATGAAATGCACCAGCCATGAAAGGGTTGTCTTCTACAGCATTGCAGAAAACAACTAGCTTTGCTGCACCTATGCACTGCTTGTCCTTTGTGAGCTTTGCAGCTTCGAGAACCTGCTTTCCCATTAAAGCTACAGCGTCCATGTTGATTCCGGCCTTTGTTGAGCCAACATTTACTGATGAGCAAACGAGCTCGGTTTCTGCAAGAGCCTGAGGAATTGAGTTTATAAGCTCAAGGTCACCTGCGCTAAAGCCCTTGTGAACTAGGGCAGAGTAGCCACCGATGAAGTTGACTCCGCATTCCTTTGCTGCCTTGTCAAGAATCCTTGCGTATTTGATTGGGTCTCCGCCAGAAACACCTGCGAGCATGGCGATAGGAGTTACAGAAATTCTCTTATTTACGATTGGAATATCGTATTTCTTCTCTATGCTTTCACCAGTTGAAACTAGCTTTTCTGCCTTGCGGCAAATCTTGTCGTATATCTTTTGACATGATTTATCGATGTCGCTATCGGCGGAATCGAGCAGGGAAATTCCCATAGTTATCGTTCTAATATCAAGGGATTCGTCCTGTATCATGCCTATGGTTTCTAAGATGTCGTTTGTGTTTATCATGTATCCCTCCAGCAGACTAAATCCTGTGCATTGCGTTAAAGATGTCCTCGTGCATAACGTGAATTGTCATGCCGGTAGCCTCTGCTTCGATGTTCTTCTTAAGCTCGTCAAGCGGAATTGAAAGCTCTGAGATGTCGATGACCATGATCATGCAGAATATTTCTGTCAAAACTGACTGACTTACATCGATAACGTTCGCATTTGCCTCTGCGCAGGCCTTGGATACCTTTGCGAGTATGCCGACAGCGTCCTTGCCGACAACGGTTACAACTGCTTTTTCCATGATTTTGTCCATTTTTTCCTCCGGTTATTTTAGTTCTGCTATGTAAATATCTCTTGCTAAATTATTGTCTGTTCTGTATTTAATATCAAAATGAGGATATTCAGCGCCAAGCCTCTCCTTGTTAATGCCACAGTTTCCAATCATATTGGAGAAGGACTGAGGATTAGAGAAGATGTCGACCTTGAGTTTAGGCTGTGATGTCTTGTTTGCCTCGTCAGAGCCTTCAGCTCTCGCAAGTCTTGTGTCATCTATATTTGGCGCGCGTGCAGGCCCCATGCCGTCTGTCTTTTTCATCAAAGCATCCAGCTGCTTCTTGAGCATCTCATATGCTATCTCGCCTTCGACGAGCTGCCTAAAGGCTGGATGATAGGTTCCGCCGTTGATTGCAGATAAATCGCTTCCGCCGATTATATCTGTGCTCTTAAGCCCGACCCTCATTATATTTATTCCTGCATTATGCAGAATCTTATACATCTCCTTGGTTCGAAGCAGTGCTTCTTCCTTGCTCAAAGCCTCGTAGCTTCCGTCCTCATACATGTCATAAAGCTCTGTGCCATCTATGACCAAAGTAGGGTAGAGCCTTGCTAGCTCTGGGGAAAGTGCTGCTGTTTCTCTTGCTGAGTAAATGCAGCTCTCTAGGCTATCTCCTGGAAGCCCGATCATGAGCTGAATACCAAGCTTAAACCCTCGCTCTTTAACTAGTCTAGCTGCCTTTCTTGCGATGTCGCTATCGTGCCCTCGCTTGGATAGTCTAAGCACTTCGTCGCTAAAGGACTGAACACCTAACTCTATAGTGCTGACCTTGTAGCGTCTGAGATTTTCCAAAATCTCTTCGTCAATACAGTCTGGCCTTGTCGAAATGTGAAGGGATGAAACCTTTCCCTGATCTATATATTCGTTTGCGACCTTAAGATATGCGGTCTGTTTATCTATTGGTATTGCAGTAAAGCTTCCGCCGTAAAAGGCGATTTCTATCTCCTTGGGATCAAGGTCTCCGAGCGTCGACAGGTATCTTTCTACGGTTTCCCTGACCTCATCTGTGCTTACTGCCTTAGTCCTTGCGGTTATCTTCTGCTGATTGCAGAAAACACACTGGCAGGGGCAGCCGAGATGGGGGATGAATATAGGAATTATCGCATGCTTTTTCATATTATTTGCTCCGTGTTCTACATGAGCCTGCGATTAAAGAATCGATCCTATGTCAGTGAGCTGATACTCTGGGAACCACTTACATCTTATTCCGCGCTCCTCGGCGAACTCTAAAATCCTTGGAAAATCAGGATGAGAGGAGAGGTCTCCGTTAAATACAAGTTCATCTCCAACTCTGCCACAGGTTCCGCCGATGAATCCTGTGTCATAGCCGTCGAGGCGAACAAAGCCTGGCTGCACGAGAAGAACTGAAAGGTCTTCTATGCCTTCACAGGCTTTTGCAATTCCAGCATCGTAGGTGATGATTGAGCTTTCGTCAACGATAGCGATGCTGCACTTTGTATATCCTTGTTTGACGTCGATGAGGTACATTCCCATTTCCTCAGCGACCTTGAGTAGGCGCGGCGCCGTACAGGAAAGGTTGTGGATGAAGTACTTTCCTGTACATGCTGCATTGAATGCAGCATCCTGAGGATAGTAACGACCGAGGTCCTCAGGCGCCGCCATGTAGACGGGAGCCTTGTCCCCGATTCCCATTTTGCATAGGAAAATATCGGGATGATTTGAAATCCCGCGATCAACAATTCCGTTTGATGAAATTGGCTCAAGCACATGCCCAAGCCCTGTTAAATACTCTTTAAGATGATAGTGTGCATCTTTTGCTATATATATTTTACTCATGATGACATTATACTACAAATACGGGCAAAAATATTATATAATTAATGATATATGAGATTAAATTTGTGGAGGAAGAAATGGATTACAACTTATTAGCAGAACTGCTGTTTCCAAATATAGATAAAAGCCCAGAGGATTATGAGAAAATCTATCCGAAGAGAAATCTGCCAGAGGGAGCAAAGGTGACAAGACTAGGACCATCACCAACTGGTTTTATTCATCTCGGAAACCTTTACGGAGCCTTTGTAGACGAAAGACTTGCTCATCAGTCAGGCGGAGTGTTTTATCTAAGAATCGAAGACACTGACGACAAGCGTTTTGTCGATGGTGCAGTTAAGATTATCATCGATTCTCTCAGATTCTTTGGAATAAGCTTTGACGAGGGTGCAGGACTAGATGGAGATACAGGAGCTTACGGAGACTACACCCAGAGCAAGAGAGGCGAAATCTACGCTTCGTTTGCTAAGAAGCTCGTGAGAGAAGGAAAGGCGTATCCATGCTTTTTGACAGAAGAAGAAATCTCTGCTATTAGAGCAAAGCAGGAAGCTGAGAAGCAAAATCCTGGAATCTATGGTGAGTTTGCAGCGCACAGAAACCTAAGTTTAGAAGAGGTAGAGGCTAATATTAAAGCCGGAAAACCTTACGTTCTTAGACTTAAGTCTGATGGAAATCCAGACCCAGAAAAGGCACGCAGAATCAAAGTTGAAGACGCTATAAGAGGAACTCTCGAAATGCCGGAAAACTTCCAGGACGTCGTCATCCTCAAGACTACAGGAATCCCAACCTACCACTTTGCACACGTGGTTGACGACCACCTGATGAGAACGACTCACGTCGTAAGAGGCGCAGAGTGGCTTCCTTCACTGCCAATCCACGTCGAGCTCTTCGAAAAACTCGGACTAGAGCTTCCAATCTACTGCCACACAGCGCAGCTAATGAAGCTAGACGAAAACGGAAACAAGCGAAAACTCTCCAAGAGAGAAGACCCAGAGCTATCGCTTGATTACTATCGCAACCTAGGATACCATCCGGCTGCGGTAAGAGAATATCTGCTAACCATCCTAAACTCCAATTTTGAGGAATGGAGAGCAGAGCATCAGGATGCAGATATTGATGAGTTTCCATTTACAACAGAGAAGATGAGTAACTCTGGTGCACTCTTTGATTTGAATAAACTAAACGACATCAGTAAGGATGTTCTTCTCAGAATCCCGGCAGAGGAAATCATAGAGTTTCTAAAGGGCTGGGCACAGGAATTCAGGCCTGAGATTATGTATATATTTGATGATGAGGAATACCTTAAGAAGATTATAGACCTTGGTAGAAATGATAAGAAGCCAAGAAAGGATCTTGTTTACGCAGAGCAGATTGTCGAATTTATAAGCTATTTCTTTGACGATATGTTTGCAAGAGAGGATGAGATTCCAGCAGAGGTTTCAGCTGAGGATGCAAGAGAAATCCTAAAGAAATACATGGAAAGCTATGACCATGCAGACGACCAGAGCCAGTGGTTTGACAAGATCAGAAACATAGCTGTTGAGCTTGGATATGCTGCAAAGCCTAAGGATTACAAGAAGAATCCAGAGGATTATAAGGGGCATGTAGGACATGTGAGCACAGTTATTAGAATTGCGCTTATGGGAAGAGCTCAGTCACCCGATGTTTGGTGCATACAGCAGATTATGGGCGAGGATATGACTCGCAGAAGAATCACAAGCTACGAGATATAATACGGGCTATATGCTCAATAACAAGCTCGCTTCTCGCGTAAACTACGCTAAGTTGCGGGCTTGATACATTTAGGAGAAATATGGTAAACATAGGAAATCACTGGGATGAGATACTTGCTGACGAGTTCAAAAGCGAGTATTACCAAAGGCTTAGACAATTTTTGATAGAGGAATATCGCGAGCATGTTATTTATCCTGACATGCACGATATCTTTAATGCACTCAAGGAAACAGATTTTGACGATACTCGTGTTTTGATACTAGGTCAGGATCCGTATCACGGAGCGGGACAAGCTCATGGCATGGCTTTTTCAGTAAAGCCAGGAGTTAAGCAACCACCGTCTCTTGTAAATATTTTTAAGGAGCTTCGCGAGGAACTAGGAACGCCCATGCCAAGCTCTGATAACGGTTATCTACTTAGCTGGGCTAAGCAGGGAGTTCTGCTTCTGAACACCTGCCTTACAGTGAGGGAAGGAAAGCCGAATTCTCACAAGGGAAAGGGCTGGGAAAGACTTACTGATGCTATAATTTCTAAGCTAAACGATAGAGCAGAGCCTGTTGTCTTTATTCTCTGGGGTGCTAATGCACGAGCTAAAAAGTCCCTAATCAAAAAAGAAAGACATTTGATACTCGAGGGCGCACATCCAAGCCCACTATCAGCATATAATGGTTTTTATGGCGGAGCCTATTTTACGAGGACCAATGAATTTCTAGAAAAAAATGGCAAAAAAGCGATAAACTGGGATATTACAGATTTGAAATAATGAGCATTTCGTGATATAATTTATTGTTAAATCAATGAATAAAGAAGGTAAAATTATGTCTGAAAGACAAAAAATAATTAACATTGCCGTTATAGCCCATGTAGATGCTGGTAAGTCGACGCTCGTAGATGCTTTTTTAAAGCAGAGCGGTATATTTAGAGACAACGAAGCGATGGCAGATTGCGTCATGGATAGCGACGATATAGAGCGTGAGAGAGGTATAACAATATACTCCAAGAACTGCTCGGTAATGCATAATGACGTTAAGATAAACATCGTAGATACGCCTGGCCACGCGGATTTCTCATCTGAGGTAGAGCGTATCATGAAGACTGTAGACACAGTTATTCTGCTTGTTGACTCAAGTGAGGGACCTATGCCACAGACTCGCTTTGTTCTTAGCAAGTCGCTAGAGCAGGGGCTAAATCCTATTTTGTTCATTAACAAAATCGATAAGAAGGATGCCAGAATCGACGAGGTTGTCGATGAGGTATACGAGCTATTTATGGACCTAGATTCAAACGACGAGCAGCTGAACTTCCCAATTCTATACGGAGTTGCAAGACAGGGCATAGCTGTTAAGGACCCATCTGATATCGACGGACTTGAGTTTAGACAGGGTGACAGCAAGCTAAAGCACACACCAGAGGGATACGGCGGATTCGATATTACGCCACTCTTTGATACAATAATTGAACACTGCGAGGTTTACCCAGACAGAAGAGAAGAGCCTTTGCAAATGCAGATTTCAACACTTGCCTACGATGACTATATCGGAAGACTAGGAATCGGAAGAATTACAAGAGGCGTACTCAAGCAGGGCAGTCAGGTTTCTGTTGTAAAAGAAAACAGTGTAGAAAATCGCAAGATCGGTCAGATTTTCGTTTACAGAGGTCTTAAGAGAGTACCTGTTGAGGAAGCTCAGTGCGGTGACATAGTTGTCGTTTCAGGTATCTCAGATATCTCAATAGGTGAGACAATCTGTGACCCGTCAGCACCAGAGGGACTAGGCAGCATCATGATTGAGGAGCCTACGCTTTCGATGAATTTCATGGTTAACTCATCTCCTTTTGCTGGTCAGGTGGGTAAGTATGTGACATCAAGGCATATTAGAGAAAGACTGAACAAGGAGCTGGAGGTCAATGTTGGTCTTACAGTTGAGGACACTGATTCAACAGACTGCTTCAAGGTTTCAGGAAGAGGCGAACTCCATCTTTCTATTTTGATAGAGAATATGAGAAGAGAAGGCTATGAGCTTGCTGTATCAAAGCCAGAGGTTATCTTCCATAAGGACGAAAACGGTGCAACCCTTGAGCCTATCGAAGAGGTTATAATTACGGTTCCAGATGAGTATTCGGGAACAGTAATCTCCAAGCTAAACCTGAGAAAGGGAATCATGGTTCAGATGTCTGGTGACAACGGCTATACTAAGCTAGAGTACCACGCACCAACTAGAGGACTTTTGGGATATAGATCTGAGTTCATTAACGATACTCGTGGCGAAGGAAACATGGAGAGAAGATTCTTCGCATTCGAAGAGTTCAAGGGCGAAATTCCGGGTAGAAATAACGGAGTAGCCATTGCGATAGAAGAGGGTGTTTGCACACCTTATGCGCTTTTCAATATCAGCGAAAGAGTTCAGATGTTCGTAGAGCCTCAGACTAGAGTTTATGAGGGTATGATTGTCGGAATGAACTCGAGAGGAAACGACATGGAGGTTAACCCTTGCAAAGCAAAGAAGGCAACCAACATGCGTGCTGCAGGTAGTGACGAAAATGTTAAGCTTTCACCTGCGCGTCATTTCACTCTTGAGGAAGCGCTAGAATTCATAGCTGATGATGAGCTAGTAGAAATCGTTCCAGATGATATCAGGCTCAGAAAGAAGCTGCTAAAGGAAATAGAGAGAAGAAGAGCAGGACGTTAAGAATGCGTTTTGCTATGTAGATACAGTCTTGCGGCAACCCCCTGGTGTAGCCGCGAGAGGGCTGAGGTAGATGATGATAAATACAGAGCGTTTTATAAAATTAATGACGGAGACTGGGATTGCTTTACTGTCCTTCATAGTTGGCTGGATAGTGATAACTATTCTAATCAAAGTTCTCCGTAAGATACTTGAAAAGTCCAAGATAGATAAATCGCTACATGCATTTATTACTAACGGTATCAGAGTCATATTTTTGATAGTGCTAGCCATCATCATCCTTCAGGAGATGGGACTTAATACTTCATCGCTGATTACAGTACTTGGTGCTGGAGGTGCGGCGATTGCGCTAGCCCTAAAGGATAGTCTCGGTAATGTCGCAGGAGGCTTTCTCATTTTGATTAATAAGCCATTCAAGTGCGGTGATTTGATAGCAGTAAACGGAAGCGTTGATGCGACAGGAATAGTCGATGAGATTGACCTTTTGCATACCAAGATGCACACAGGTGATAACAAGATTATTACCGTGCCAAACGGACTAATGTCTTCTTCGGTGCTAACAAACTACACAGAGTCTGGTATAAGACGAGTTGATAAGGTCTACAAGCTAGCTAAAGATACGGATATATCAAAGGCAAAAGAAGTTTTGATGGCAGTTGCAAAGTCAAATCCACTTGTTCTAAGCACGCCTGAGCCTATTATTGGAGTTAGCTCCATAGATGCCTATGCGATTTCTATAGACCTAAAACTTTGGTGTAATCATGATGACTACTATGTGCTTGCTTACAAGATAGAGGAGGCAGCGACTGAGGCTCTTAGAGCTGCTGAGATTGAGCTAGCGTATAGGAATATAGATATTAAACTGCAGTAATGCAGTGATATATAGATATGACACGTTTAATTTTTAATTATAGAGAATGGGAGAAAAATGATGAGAGAAATTAAGAAGTTCAAGCGTGTTCTGGTTGCTAATCGAGGCGAGATTGCAATTAGAGTGTTCAGAGCATGTCAAGAACTTGGAATTAGAACGGTTGCGATTTACTCTGAGGAAGACAAGAACAGCTTATTCAGATTTAAGGCAGATGAATCATACCAGATAGGCAAGGGAAAGACTCCTGTTGCGGCATACCTATCAATTGAGGAAATCATTGAGCTTGCAAAGGCTAAGGGTGTTGATGCAATTCACCCAGGCTATGGTTTCCTATCTGAGAACACAGAATTTGCAAAGGCTTGCGAAGATGCAGGAATTGAATTCATCGGACCTAACCACTACATGATGGATCAGCTTGGTGACAAGATTAAATCCAAGATTGTAGCAGCTAAGGTTGAGGTTCCTACTATCCCAGGCGTTGACTCAGCTATTAAGGACGAGGACGAGGCGGTTGAATTCGCAGACAGATGCGGATACCCAGTTATGCTTAAGGCAGCAGCTGGTGGCGGCGGCCGTGGTATGAGAATCGTAAGAAGCAAGGACGATATCGTAAATGAATTCAGAAGAGCAAAGAGTGAAGCTCAGGCTGCATTTGGTATCGATGATATATTTATTGAGAAGTACCTCGAAAACCCTAAGCACATTGAGGTTCAGATTGTTGGAGATAAGTATGGTAACATCGTACACCTCTACGACAGAGACTGCTCCATTCAGAGAAGACATCAGAAGGTTATCGAGTTTACACCTTCCCTTTGTCTAACAGATGAGCAGAGAAAGGCTATCTGTGACGACGCACTCAAGATTGCAAGAGCAGTTGATTATCGCAGTGCTGGTACAGTTGAGTTCCTTCTAGACTCAGACGGAAGACACTATTTCATTGAGATGAACCCTCGTATTCAGGTAGAACATACAGTTACTGAGATGGTGACAGGTATAGATATCGTTCAGACACAGATTCTTGTTGCTGAAGGATATGCACTTGCTGACCCAGAAATCGGAATCGAGTCACAGGAAAGCATTCACACAAGAGGTTATGCTATCCAGTGCAGAATCACAACAGAAGACCCAAGCAATGGATTTGCTCCTGACACAGGAACTATCGAGCTTTATAGAAGTGCTTCTGGATACGGTATCAGACTTGATGGTGGTAATGGATTTACTGGTTCAACAATTAGCCCATACTATGACAGCCTTCTAGTTAAGGTTACAGCAACAGCGCTTACATTTGATGCAGCAAGACGCAAGGCTATCAGAGCTCTTAGAGAGACTCAGATCAAAGGCGTTAAGACAAATATTGGCTTCATCCTAAACGTTCTAAACCACGAGACCTTCGCTGAAGGAAACTGCAACACTGGATTCATTTCAGCGCACCCAGAGCTCATGGATATCAGAACAAAGGAAGACGTAGAGCTAAAGATTATCAACTTCCTCGGAAACAAGATTGTTAATGAGACAAAGGGAAGAAAGCCAACCTTTGACGTTCCTGTATTCCCACATGTTAGCCCTGAGGAAATTGCTAAGTTAAGAGGAACAAAGCAGTTACTTGACGAACAGGGACCTGAGGCAGTAAGCAAGTGGGCTCTTGATCAGAAGAGACTTTTGATCACAGATACAACAATGAGAGACGCTCAGCAGTCACTTATGGCTACTAGAGTTCGTACAATAGATATGGAGAAAATCGCTCCTGGTACAGCGCTTTACGGTAAGGATTTCTTCTCACTTGAGATGTGGGGTGGAGCTACATTTGACACAGCTTTCAGATTCCTTCACGAAAATCCATGGGAGAGACTTGCAACACTAAGAAAGCTCATTCCAAACGTAATGTTCCAGATGCTCGTTAGAGGTGCTAACGCTGTTGGATACAAGAACTATCCGGATAATGTAATCAGAGAATTCGTTAAGCAGTCGGCAAAGGCCGGAATCGATGTATTCCGTATCTTTGACTCACTCAACTGGACAGAGGGAATGAAGATTGCTCTTGACGAGACACTCAAGCAGGGTAAGCTTGCTGAGGCATGCATGTGCTACACAGGTGATATTCTCGATAAGTCAAGAACAAAGTATAATCTAGAATACTACATCAAGCTTGCTAAGGAACTTGAGGCTGAGGGCGCTCACATCATCGGTATCAAGGACATGTCTGGACTTCTAAAGCCAATGGCTGCAAGAGAGCTCATCGGAGAACTCAAGCAGGTTCTTAAGATTCCAGTACATCTACATACACATGACACAAGCGGTAATGGTATCGCTACAGTTCTCATGGCTGCTCAGGCAGGTGTAGACATTGTCGATGCTGCATTTAACAGCATGGCAGGTCTAACATCACAGCCTGGACTAAACTCCATCGTTGCAGCTCTTGAGCACTCATCAAGAGATACAGAAATCGCTTACGAGGGAATCCAGCAGCTTTCAGAGTACTGGAGAGATGTAAGACCAGTATATGCAAGCTTTGAGTCTGGACTACGTACACCATCAGCAGAAATCTATAAATACGAGATGCCTGGCGGACAGTATTCAAACCTAAAGGCTCAGGTAGATTCATTCGGACTAGGCTATAAGTTCAATGAGGTTAAGGAGATGTATCGCAAGGTTAACCTAATGCTTGGAGACATCATCAAGGTTACACCTACATCAAAGGTTGTCGGCGACACTGCAATTTTCATGGTTCAGAACGATATGACACCTGAAAACATCTACGAGAAGGGTAAGAACGTAGACTTTCCAGATTCACTAGTTTCATTCTTTGAAGGAATGATAGGTCAGCCTCTTGGAGGATTCCCAGAGGATTTACAGAAGCTAGTTCTCAAGGATAAGAAGCCAATCACATGCCGTGCAGGTGAGCTCCTAGAGGATGAGGACTTTGACGCAATCAAAAAGCACCTAGTTGATGAGCTAGGAATAGAGGCAAGTGAGCAGGATGTCATCAGTGCTGCTATCTACCCTAAGGTATTTGACGACTACATCAAGTATGTACGCAAGAACGGTGATTTCAGACACATGGGTTCTGACATCTTCTTCCACGGACTATCCGAGGGTGAAACTTGCGAAATCAAGATCGATGAGGGTAAGACATTTATCGTAAGACTTATCGAGAGAAGAGCTACAAATAACGAAGGCATCTGTGAAGTTGTATTCGAAATCAACGGTAACCGCAGAGTTGCAAAGGTTAAGGATGAGGATATCAAGGACTCAGTTGCTGTAGCTGTTACAAGATATGCAGACGAAGAAAACCCAATGGAATTCGGTGCAAACATCCCTGGTGCTGTTATCAAGATTCTCATTAAGGAAGGCGACAAGGTTGAAGCAAATCAGGCTATCGCTGTACTTGAAGCAATGAAGATGGAGACAAATATCATTTCAACTACTGATGGTATCGTTGATACGGTATTCGTTAAGGAAGGTCAGCAGGTTAAGGCTGGCGAGATGATTGCAGTACTCAAATAACTAACAAAAAGCGGGGCGTGTATTGCATGCCCTGCTTATTTTTAAGGAGAAGGCAGTGGACAAAAAACAAAGTGTACTAAAAAACTTTTTAACATACATCAAAATCGATACGCAGTCTGACGACACTAGCGAGACTATTCCTAGTACAGCAAAGCAGCTGAATCTAGCCAAGGTTTTGATAGAAGAAATCAAGGCTCTTGGAATAACAGAGGTAGAGCTAGATGACAAGGGCTATATCTACGGAAAGCTCAGGGGAAATATCGACGCAAAGGTTCCTACAATAGGCTTCATAGCCCATATGGATACGGCACTAGAATTTCCATATCCAGGAGATGAGGCTAGGGTTATAGATAACTACGATGGAGAGCCAGTAACTCTCTGTGAAGGTGTGGTTTTAGATCCGGCAAATAATCCACCTTTGATGAATGCAAAGGGAGGAACAGTTGTTGTTACCAACGGAAAGACGCTTCTTGGAGGAGACGACAAGGCTGGTGTTGCAGAAATAATGACAGCTCTTGAATACATGGTTAAGACTCCTGAGTTTAAGCATGGAGATATCGCATTTTCATTTACTCCAGATGAGGAGATTGGAACTAGCGTAGATCATTTTGATGTAAAGAAGCTTGCTGCAGATAGAGCCTATACACTAGACGGCGCGGCTCCAGATGAAATCTCATATGAGAACTTTAATGCGGCTTCTGCTAGCATAAAGATTCATGGCATAGTGACACATTCTGGTGAAGCAAAGAACAAGATGAAAAATGCTCTTCACGTGGCGTGCGAGTTTGCAGAGGCGCTCCCTGCTAGCGAAAGGCCTGAGCACACCGAGGGCTACGAGGGATTCTACCATTTGATGGAGATGAACGGAAACTGTGAAGAGGCTATCTTAGAGTACATAATTAGAGACCACGACATTGATAAGCTTGAGCAGAGGAAGGCTTTGATGTCAAAATGTGCAGAGTTCCTAAACGAAAAGTACGGTGCTGATACTGTCGAAATTTCCTTTAAGGACTCATACAGAAACATGGCTGAATGCATGAAGGGTCACGAGGAGCATATAGAATATGCAATGGAAGCCATAAGAGAGCAGGGGCTTGATGCAAGGCCAGCTCCAATGAGAGGTGGCACAGATGGTGCCGGAATTTCACGCATGGGAGTTCCTTGCCCTAACCTTGGAACGGGATCCTACAACCATCACGGTAATAGAGAATACGCCGTTGTCGAGGAGATGGTAATGCTCGTTGATATCATGCTCAGCGTCATATCAAAATACGCAAAAGAGGTGAGATAATGAACAAAGAGAGAAAGATGGCGCTGCTGATAGATGCTGAAAACATTTCAGCCCAGTACGCCGACTATATTATAGATGAGATTACAAACTACGGTGAGTGTTCATACAAGAGAATTTACGGAAGCTGGGACAAGATTGTCCAAACAAAATGGGAGGGTCAGATAAACAAAAACTCCCTAAAGCCTATGATGCAGTTTAACAACACGAGAGGAAAGAACGCCTCGGATTCTGCTTTGATAATCGATGCGATGGATATTCTTTATCGTGGAAATGTCGACGGCTTTTGCATAGTCTCATCGGACAGTGACTTCACATCACTGGCTAGAAGGCTCGCTGAATCTGGACTTCTTGTAATCGGCATGGGTGAATCTGATAAAGCAACTGAGGCTCTAGAAAACGCCTTTGATAAGTTCGTCTACATAGATGTTCTAGCAAAGGAAGCCGAGGCCGAAAAGAAGAAGGAGGCTGACGCTGAGGCAGCAGCAGGCATAAAGCCAAGGCAGGAAAGAAAGTCTGACCAAACAGGAAACATTCCAAGCAAGAAGCTAATAAGCAGCAAGATTAAGCAGATTATCATGGCAAATGAGGATCTAGGAAAGCCAACAGACCTCGGGCAGATTGGAAATGAGCTGAGCAGACTTTACAGAAACTTTGACGTAAGATACTACGACAAAAAAGGCGGCGGAAAGTACAAATTCCTTAGAGAGTTCGTTGCAGACCTTCGCGGTCTAGAAATCGAAAGAATAGACAAGAGAGTATTTGTAAGCATAAAGAAATAGTCTTGCTTAAATAAAATCAGCAGATAGGAGTAGCATATGCCTTTTGAGATAGTGAGAAATGACATTGTAAATATGAAGGTTGATGCAATCGTAAATACTGCAAATCCTAGGCCTATAATAGGCGCTGGAACAGATAAAGCTGTTCACGATAAAGCAGGTGCAAGGCTTCTTTTGGCACGCAAGGAGATAGGCGATATAGCAATAGGTACATCTAAAATAACTCCTGCCTTTGATCTTGATGCAAGATATGTAATCCACACTGCTGGACCTATCTGGAGGGACGGAAAGTCTAGTGAGGAAGCACTGCTAGCTTCTTGCTTTAAAAATTCGCTTAGACTTGCAAAGGAAAAGGAATGCGAATCTATAGCGTTTCCTTTGATATCTACAGGAAGCTATGGTTTTCCAAAACCTTTTGCGCTTCAGATAGCGGTCAGAGAAATAAGTTCATTTTTGATGGAAAACGAGATGCAAGTTTATCTTGTTGTCTTTGAAAAGCAGTCATTTGAGCTTTCGGAGAAACTCTTTAAGTCAGTAAGTAGCTACATAGATGCAAACTATGTAAGCGATAAAATGAACTTGGAGTATGGTACATCAAAGCTTAGGCGCTTTGAATACGAAGAATTGATTTTACGAGAATCATCTTATGAGATTACCTCGAAGATACCAAACCTAGATGGCATGTTAAACAATCTAGACAAGGGATTTTCGGAAACTTTGCTCTATTTAATAGATAGGACAGGGAAGAAGGACTCAGAAATCTACAAGAAGGCGAATGTTGACAGAAAGCTCTTTTCTAAGATTAGAAACAATGCTGATTATAGGCCATCAAAGACAACTGCCATAGCCTTTGCCATCGCTCTTGAGCTAAGTATGGATGAAACTGACGATCTTCTTGCTAGAGCAGGTATTGCATTATCTCAAAGTAACAAGTTTGATGTAATAGTTAGGTACTTCATAGAAAATAAAAAGTATGATATTTTTGAGCTCAACAGCGTATTGTTTGAATTCGACCAGCCGCTCATATGTATGTAAATATTCGTTCTAAAATGTCGCATGGCGTGCGACCTTTGATCCTCTTATATCCTTTACAATGTAGATACATTAAGGAAATAGGAGGATTTTAAAATGACAGAAATTATATTTATTCTAGCCCGCAGTGGGTCAATGGAAGGTCTGGAGGCAGATACCATAGGTGGATTTAACTCAATGATGAGAAAGCAGGCAAGTGAACCTGGCGATGCTCTTGTAAGCACCTTGCTCTTTGATAACGATGTAGAGGTAATTCACGATCGCCTAAATATCAAGGATGTTACAGAAATAACAAGCAAGGAATATTATGTTAGAGGCTGTACGGCGCTCTTAGATGCGGTTGGCGGGGCAATTAAGCATATTTCAATGATTCATAAGTATGCGCGCAAGGAGGATGTTCCAGAGAAAACCTTGTTCATAATAACTACCGATGGAATGGAGAATGCAAGCAGACGATATAGTTATGAGGATGTACGCAGTATGGTCGAGCATCAAAAATCAAAGCACGGCTGGGAGTTTATCTTCCTCGGTGCAAATATCGATGCTGCAGCAGAGGCATCTAAATATGGAATCGACTCCTCTATGGCAGTAAACTATAACTGCGACTCTGAAGGTGTGGAAATTAGCTTTAAGGTCATGGAGGATGTAGTAAGAAGCTATAGAAACACATGTGAAGTTCCAAAAGAATGGAGAAAGCGAATAGATGATGATTTCAAATCGAGAGGTAAAATATGATGTTAGGTGCAATAATCGGGGATATTGTAGGAAGTCCATATGAGTTTGACAGGGGAGAAAAGAGCAAAAAATTTCCTTTGTTTAGTAATGCATCTCGCTTCACAGATGATAGCGTAATGACCATAGCCGTTGCATCAGCTCTGATGAAAGTAAATGCAAACGATACGGATAAGTCCATCAAAGCAAAAATAGGAGATGAGATGCACTACTTCGGTAAACTCTTCCCAAATGCAGGCTATGGATATAGGTTTTCACAGTGGCTATTCAACGATAAAATGGACGCGTATAACAGCTATGGAAACGGTTCTGCTATGAGGGTTTCAGCTATTTCATGGCTATATGACAATATCGATGATGTTAGGCATGCTGCAAGGCTATCGGCAGAGGTAACACACAACCATCCTGAGGGCATCAAAGGGGCTGAATCCGTAGCGAGTACAATATTTCTAGCAAGACAAGGAAAAAGCAAAGAGGATATAAAAAAGTACATCGAAGATGAATTTGGATACGATCTTAATCGAAGTTGCGATGAAATCAGACCTAATTATCATCATGTCGAAAGCTGTATGGAGACTGTGCCAGAAGCAATAACGGCTTTTCTTGAGGGAAGTGATTTCGAAGATGTAATACGCACTGCAATATCCCTCGGAGGTGACTGTGATACGATTGCAGCCATTGCAGGAAGCATAGCAGAAGCACATTATGTAATACCTGAGGATATAAAGCGTGAATGTATACATAGACTAAGTGCAGAACTCCTAGATGTGATTACAGAATTTGAAATAAAATTAAAGAAGAGGTATGTAGATATGACTTTAACTAATGATGAATAGGTGATATAATCAGCACAAAAGGGAAATATTGCATAATACTGAAATTGACTTTTGAATTATGGTTAAGGAGAGTATGAGATGTATTCTTTTATTGAAACTATAGGTATGATTGGAGATAAGTTTTTTAGAATAGCAGGAAGTATGTTTCACTGGGTATCGCTAGAAAGAATAGTGATATTATGTGTAATATCTATGGCCTTAATACTATGCACAACTAAACATCATAGAAAAAACTAGTTTTGAAGGAAAATATCATGATGATTCTACCCGCAATAGTTTTGTTCCCAAGCATTGAATTGCTACGTGAGTTTGCTAAAAGTTCATAATGAGTGAAGCATCCATAGGGTGCTTTTTTCATGAGAATTTATGAATATGACTTGAATTATACGTATTAAATACGCATAATATAGAAAAGGTGGAGTGAATGAAGACAAAAGAGCTTATTAAATTACTAGAGAAGAATGGTTGGAGATTTAAACGACAATAATTTGCTTTAGAATGTTACTAATGATTTTAGGGAGGCAAAAATGAAAGATGTATATCCAATAGTATTAAAAAAGGGAAGTAAGGATAATTACATTGTATTTATTCCGGACTTCAATATTAATACAGAAGGTGAAGATATGGCCACAGCTATTGAAATGGCTAGAGATGCGATAGGAATAGTGGGAATTGATATGGAGGACGAACACGAGGACTTACCTAAACCATCAGCAATGGCAACAATAGAAGTAAGTAAAGATGAGTTTGTTAGCCTTGTCGATGTGGACTTTGATGAATACAGAAGAAAGAATGATATGAGAGCAATTAGGAAAAACTGTACGATTCCTTCATGGCTTAACTTTGAGGCGGAAAAAGCAGGAATAAATTTTTCGGCTATATTACAAGCAGCTCTTAAAGCAGAACTAAATTTGAAATAGTAAAAAGCCCTGAATGTTGAAATTCAGGGCTTTTCCTAAAAGGTATGAAAAAGAAAAAATGAAGATAAAGAAATTAACAATAAAGTTATATTTCATCATCTTCACTTTCGAAGTCACTATAGAGAGGGCGTAAGCTCCCTCTATAAAAATCATACCATAATAAAATATTAAAGGCAAGAAGAGAATGAAAATCACAGTTAAGAAGAGAAAAACAACAGCAAAAGAAAAAGTTATTGGCGGCATCGTGTGAGGAATACTGATTGGATGCATTGTTTACTTAGCTATAAAATAAGGAGGTGCAACATATGAAGACCATCATAAAAGGCAAATTCTATGATACAGACACAGCAATTACAATAGGAAAGTTTGTGGAGGAAGAACTTTTCAGAAAAAAACGGGAGAATTCTTCAAGCATGACACAAAAATTGGCATAAAGCCTCTTACAAAAGAGGAAGCAAAAAATGTTTACCAATTTACTGCGAAATAAAAAAGCCTTGAACACTGATAAATACAGTATTTTCAAGGCTTCTCATAATTGGTATCGCCTAGG
>ERZ772935.243-NODE-243-length-22371-cov-11.248252_pt1 | contig 22371 bp, 20 predicted proteins | sample MGYA00511683_ERZ772935 | MGnify/ENA primary metagenome ERZ772935 (study PRJEB29015, sample SAMEA2738086) | human oral metagenome | biome: human oral; feature: human-associated habitat; material: saliva | place: China | collected 2228 ...
CCATCGACGAAACCGAACGCCGCCGCGAAAAACAGATTAAATTCAACGAAGAACACGGCATCGTGCCGCAGCAGATTAAAAAACAAGTCAAAGACATTATCGATGGCGTGTACCATGAAGAGGACAGCGGCAAAGGTCGTCTGAAAGGCAAAAACAAAGTTAAAGTCGGCGAAATTCACAACGAAGAAGACGCGATTAAAGAAATTGCCAAACTGGAAAAAGCCATGCAGCAGGCTGCTAGGGATTTGCAGTTTGAAGAAGCGGCTGTGTTAAGGGATAGGATTCGTGGGATTAAAGAGAATTTGTTGTTTGGGGCGGAATAATTGTATTCGCAAAAAAATTAAATTATTGTAAAATCTAAAAAGTTTATATTTTTAGTCTGTTTACTTTTAACATTTTTAGATATGCAGGTAAATAAATGCAGCAACAAAGTTTAGTTATTGCAATATTAGATAATGACGATTTGGTAATTAATGAGATTGTTATTTCTCCTATCGAGATTGAATTTGAACAAATCAGCGGTAGCGATCGTTCTATGGGTAGCGAAGTATGCTATCAGTTAAGCTACTATTCTGATAATTTCGGGATGAAACGTGAACTATATGAATATCCCATTGGTATTTTAAACTTCTTATCAGATTGGGAAGCAGAAGTAGGGAATATTCGAATTATATCTGACAATATTGATTACCAAGATATCTTTTCAAAAAAGAAAGAGAGATTTATTAAAAATTCATAGAATATAATAAAATCATGTATTTAACTTTATTTTTGTAATGGTTAACTTTTGGAGAAGATAATGAATAAATTACTACTTACTTTTATAGCCTTATTATTCAGTAATGTAACTTTTGCTCAAAACATTAACTTACGTTGCATTTTTCCCGAGTCTGAAAAAGGGGAAGTAAGACAATTTGACTTCGTGCTAAATGAACAAAATAGCACTGTTTTATACCGTGTAAATGGGAAAAAAGCATTTACAGTAAAGGCTTTTTTTGATCCAGAAATGGTTACATGGGACGATGAGTACTTATCATCATTTAAGTTAAAACGAACAATTAATAGAACTACTTTAGAATACACTCAAACTACCCAAATTGGAGAATATCCGCCAGAAAGTGAAACTACCAAATGTACGATTGTTAGACCGTCAGCTAGACGAAAATTTTAATTTGTGCATTGGCGTACCATAATCAGCAAACGTAGTTGGGTCAAGACCCAACTGACACATTGCTCAAACAGCGTACAGCAAGCCGTAGTCTGCATCTCCACCAACCGCGTGCGTGGCTGCGCCACACACCCTATCTGAGGCGACACAAACTTTAAAATCGAGGTGTAGGGTGTGTGCGGTACGCACGCACGCGTTTTTTGCTGTTCAAATCATTGTTTCAAACTTTCAGAAGACCTCAAACGTGGTCTGAAAACTTTTAGAATAAAGGCCGTCTGAAACCCAGTTTTCAGACGGCCTTATTTTTCTTAATTCAAAGTGTTAGCAGTCAAACTCTGCAATCACCGGTGCATGGTCGCTGGGGCGTTCTTGGGCTCGGGTTTCTAGGTCGACTGTGACGTCGGTAAGGGTGGCGGCGAGTTCGGGGCTGGTGAGGATATGGTCGATGCGCAGGCCGAGTTTGCGTTGGAACATGGCGCCGCGGTAGTCGAACCATGTGTAGAACGCGCCTTCGGGGTGGATTTTGCGCAGGCTGTCGGTCAGGCCGAGGTCGAGCAGGTTTTTAAACCATTGTCTTTCGATGGAGGAGCAATGGATTTTTTCGTGCCATTTTTCGGGGTCGTAGCAGTCGGCATCGGCCGGGGCGATGTTGAAGTCGCCGAGCAGGACGAGTTTGGGGTGGGCGGCCATTTCGGTGCGGACAAACTCGATCAATGCGGCAAACCATTGTTCTTTGTATTGGAATTTGGGGCTGTCCAGGGCTTCGCCGTTGACGCAATAGACGTTGATGACGCGCACGCCGTTGATGGTGGCGGCGATGACGCGGCGTTGCGGGTCGTCGGGGAGGGCGGGTAGGCCGCAATGTACGTCTTGTGGTTCGTGGCGGCTGATGATGGCGACGCCGTTGTAGGTTTTTTGGCCGCTCCAGACGCAGTGCCAGCCCATCATTTGCAGGGCGGCGGCCGGGAATTTGTCTTGGTCGAGTTTGAGTTCTTGTAAGGCGAGTATGTCGGCTTGGTGGTCGGCCAGCCAGTTTTGTACTTGGGGCAGGCGGACGTTGAGGGAATTGACGTTCCAAGTGGCGATTTTCATGATGTTTCCGTGTGTGCTGTTGGTAGGGAAGGCGGCGGATCGCGCCTGTGGGAATGGGCGGTATTGTATAGCGGATTGGTTTATTTTTCGATATGGGCTGAAAGGGGTAGGCCGTCTGAAAGCTGATGTTTCAGACGGCCTTGTTGTTGCGATGTGGAATAATTTGTTTATTCGGCTTGGTCTTTGAGTGTACGCAGGGTATTGAGGATGGTGGTGGCTTCTTCGGAGATGATGCGGTATTCGATGATGCGGTGGTAGCGCGTGAAATCGATGATGCCTTCGGTGCGCAGGCGTGCGAGGTGGTTGGCGATGCCGGTTGGGGAGGAGTCGAGCGCTTGTGCCAGTTCGGTAATGCTACGGTCGCCGTCAAGCAGTAGAAAAAGAATGGCCATACGTTCGGGGTTGGCAATCAGTTTGAGAATGGTAGAGAGACGCTTGATTTCCATATTATTGTTCCTTTTGTCTGTTATATGAATGCTTGATTTGGGTTAAATTTGGATGATTGTAGTTTTTATTAAGATTAATCTTATAATTCAAACTCTTACCTTGCAGTGTACACGGTTTTGTAAAATTTGAGGGCATTGTTTTGCAATTTTTTTGTTCATTTTCGATATTTTGCTTCGGTTGCGAAAATGGATTGAAAAGAGACGAAAAGGCCGTCTGAAATGTTCCGTTGCAGATGATTTTGCTGACGGATGTTTCAGACGGCCTTTGATTTGGTTTTAAGTTGTTTTTTCTTTTATGTTTGTTTGAAATCAGCTGATTAATTGTTTTTAAACAAACAACAAGATTTTATGCTTCTATACTGAGTGCTACACGCAAAGGGCTTGTCAGACGCTTGGACGTGTTGTCGAAATGCGACTACTTTTTCTTCCAACCTGCGGTCATGGCGAAGGTGATGGGGTCATAGTATTTCGGCAGCTTGGACGGAATGCCGACATCGTTACGGTACACGACGCGGTAGCGGTCGGCGAACCAGTTTGGAACGATGGTGTATTGGTGGCGAATCAGTCGGTCGAGCGCGCGGGAGGTGGTTTGCAGCTCTTGGCGATTGGTAAAGCTGTTGAAATGGGTCAGTAGTTTTTCAACCGCGGGATGACAGACGCCGGATAGGTTGCGGCTGCCTTCGGTTTTGGCGGCGGCACAGCTGAAGTAGTCGTATTGCTCGTTGCCGGGGCTTTCGCTGTTGCCGTAGTAGCCGGTAGTCACGTCAAAATCAAAGTCGTTCATGCGTTTTTGGTACACGGCGGAATCGGCGGTGCGCACGTTCATGGTAATGCCGATTTTGGCGAGGTCGCGCTGCCATTTGGCGGTAATGCGTTCGTAGTTTTTGCTTGGGGCGAGGAATTCAAAGGTCAGCGGTTTGCCTTGTTTGTCGACTGCTTTGCCGTTTTTGTATTGGTAGCCGCCTTTTTCAAGCAGGGCGCGTGCTTTGAGCAGGTTCGGGCGCACGCCCAGTTTGGGGTCGGTAACCGGCGGCATAGGGACGTCTTGATCCAATACGCCGTCGGGCAGCTTGGTGCCCAATGATTTGAGCAATGCGGTTTCTGCGCTGTCGGGCTTGCCGGTTGCGGCCATGGTGCTGTTGGTGAAGAAGCTGTCGGTGCGGCGGTATGCGCCGTAGAAGATGCGGCTGTTGACGCTTTCGTAGTCGAAGCTTTCAATCAAGGCGCGGCGGACGTAAATATTGTCCAAGGGCTTGTGGCGCATATTGATGACGAAGCCTTGCATACCGGCTGTGCTGTTTTGTACCCATTCGTGTTTGGACAGATTGCGTTTTTTGAGGACTTCGTCGGAGTAGGCACGCGCCCAGTTGCGGGCGACGTTTTCTTGTACGAAGTCATATTGGCCGCCTTTTAACCCTTCGATGCGGACAACTTCGTCTTTGACGTATTTGATGCGGATGTGGTCGTAATTGTAACGGCCTTTGCGCACGGGCAGATTTTGCGCCCAGTAGTTTTTGTCGCGGACAAACTCGCTGATGCGGCCGTTTTCGGCTTTGGCAAAACGGTAGGGGCCGGAGCCGATCGGCAGGCTGTTGGGTGCGGCGGCCAGGCCTTTGGGATAGCTTTTATGCGAGAAGACGGGCAGGCTGCCGAGAATCATGTGTAATTCTGAGTTGCGCTGCTTGAAGCGGAACACGACGGTGCGGTCGTTGGGCGTTTCCACTTTGGCCACGTCGCTCCAGTAGAAGTGGTACATGGGGGCGGCGGCTTTGTCTTTGGTCAGGATGTTAAATGAAGCGGCAACGTCTTTGGCCAAAACGGGGTCGCCGTTGTGGAATTTGGCTTTAGGGTTGATTTTGAAGGTAACGGAAAGACCGTCCGGCGCCAGGGCGATGTCTTCGGCAATCAGGCCGTAAACGGCGTAAGGTTCATCCATGCTTTGCTCGGTCAGGGTGTCGAGTGTCAGCATGCTGATGCCGTATTCGTGGTTGCCTTTGAGGGTAAAGGGGTTGAGTGTGTCAAAAGCACCGAGGAAAGGCGTGGTAAATGTGCCGCCTTTAGGGGCGTTGGGATTGACGTATTCGAAGGCGGTGAAGTTAGCCGGATATTTGGGTGGTTGGCCAAGGCCTACGCCGTGGGCGGCGAAGGCGGCAGATGGAATCAAACCGAGCAGAGAGAGTAGGGCTGGTGTTTTCATCTATTTTTCCTTGTAGGTCGAATGTAGTATTCAGTAGTGTGCCGATTATAGCAAAGGCCGTCTGAAACTTGATATTTTTGGTTTCAGACGGCGTCAGGTTTAAGAGGATTGTTTTTTCGTATGGGCGCCGAACTCGGCAAGCGTCATGTTCAAGGTTTCCAAGCAGGGCTGCATGATGTGGTCAACCGTTTGATTGACCTTGTCTTTATTAAGCGTTTGCGGACGGTAGACGAAGAGTTTGAACAGCTCCGCCAAGTCGATGGACTCCGCTCCCATTTTCAAGACCCAGCCCTGACGGCCGGAATAGACATAGCCGTGTTGCGCCAGTTTTTCTAAAAGCTCGCCCAATTCGTCAAAGCCCATATTGATATGCCGTCTGAACTCCTGCACCGGCAATGCCTTGCCGTTTTGTTGGGCAGAATCGAGCAGCAGCAGGATTTTCAATACATCGTCAAAGCGGCCGCGCACATCCAGACTGCGGCGGAACGCTTCGCCGCGCCAGTAGGACAGGGACGAGGTCAAAACCGCGCCACCCAATACCAGCGTCCATAATAGGTTGAGCCACAACAGGAAAAACGGTACCGCGGCAAATGCGCCGTAAATCGATTTGTAGCCGTCAAAGTTGCCCATGTACCAAGTGAACAAAAAGCGTGCCGTTTCCAAGCAAAACGCCGTTACGGCCGCGCCGACCAAAGCATGGCTGGCAGGCACGAAACGGTTGGGCACAAAGCGGTATAAGCCCCACAGCAGTACCGTAATAAATGAAACCGCGGTTATGACCCTCAGCCATTCCGAGCCGCCCACTACTTGCACCTGACCGATTATGACTGACAGGCCCACGCCCAAAGACAAAGGCCCAAACGTCAGCAACGCCCAATACACCAAAAACTGCATCATCCAAGGCCGTTGCGAATTGACGCGCCAAATCCGGTTGAACGCATTGTCTATCGTCCGAATCAGCATCAGCGAGGTTACGACCAACATCACACTACCGATCGCCGTCAGCTTGGTAGCCTTATCGCGGAACGCATTGATGTAGTCAAACACCATGTCCGCTCCCTGCGGTACGATGGTGCGGTTGATGAAAGAGACAAACGCCCCCGACCATTGGTCGAAAACGGGGAAGGCCGAAGCGATGACGACCATCACTGTCAACACGGGCACCAAAGCCAAAAGCGTTGTAAACGTCATGCTTGCCGCCACCTGTGGCACGCGCTCCTCATCAAAACGGCGCACGACAAACCAAGCAAACGCCACGCCTTTACTCTTTAAAAAACCTTGCCACCATTGCGAAAACGGCATAACCTTTTCCCACTTCTAAATTGAAATTTTTTCTTTTCAGACGGCCCGAGTATTTAAAAGGCCGTCTGAAACCTGACAGCATTGTAACGGAAACCCCAAATGAACCCAAATCCTCTGAAAATCCTCGTCCTCTTTTATTCCCAAAACGGCAGCACGCGCAACCTTGCCCGCCAAATCGCACGCGGTATCGAAAGCGTGGACGGTTGCGAAGCCGTGTTGCGTACCGTTCCCAAAGTTTCCACCGTTTGCGAAGCCGTTGAAAAAGGCATTCCCGACGAAGGCGCGCCATACGCGACTGCCGACGACCTCAAAAACTGCGCCGGCCTTGCGCTCGGCAGCCCGACACGTTTCGGCAATATGGCCGCCGCGATGAAATACTTTATCGACGGCACCATCCCTCTTTGGCTCGGTGCAGAACTCGTCGGCAAACCTGCCACCGTATTCACCAGCACATCTTCTCTGCACGGCGGCCAAGAAAGCACCTTGCTGACCATGATGCTGCCTCTGTTGCACCACGGCATGGTCATCAGCGGCATCCCCTATACCGAGTCCGCGCTTAGCAATACCCAAAGCGGTGGCACGCCTTACGGCGTAAGCCATGTTTCCGGTCACGACAGCAAGACGGCATTGACTGCCGAAGAAAACGATATTGCCTTTGTACAAGGTAAACGTTTGGCAGAATTGGCAAGAAAATTGGCAGATTGATTACCTTGTAATAAAAAGATTAAGGCCGTCTGAAAACCTGATGATATGGGTTTCAGACGGCCTTTTTAGTTAATTGGTACTAGGTTAAAAATAAATATTTTTAATTAAACGAACCACTTAGAAAATAGTGATTAGAACATAGTTTCATCGGACTACATCTTTTTGATAGAATCTGCGACCAAATTGTAAAGATAAGCTAATTGGAGAGGCTATGTCACTACCTGTATTTCCCTATGGCAAATTAAGCTTTGCCGTCAGTCTGGCGCTGTGTTCGGCGTATTCTTTCGCAACCGAAGTAGAAAATACCCAGCCGCAAGAACGTGTCGATTTACCGACAGTTACCGTCCAAGGTGTCGGTAAACAGACTACTTCCAACTACACCATTCCCGCTTCCTCCGCCGCGACAGGTATCCGCCTGACCCAGCGCGAAACGCCGCAGTCCCTGTCTGTCGTCACTGAAAAACAAATGGACGACCAAGGTTTGGATACCTTGCAGGATGTGTTGAAACAAACACCGGGCGTGTTCCACAGCAAAATGGGCAACAACGTATCCGGCCACAGCCAGTTTATTTCGCGCAGTCAGGCGATTGACAGCATTTCCGTGGATGGCGCGCCCAAATTCCTTTACGACGGTAAAGCCATCCGCCGCGGTACCAACAATCTGGACAGCACATTGTACGAACAAGTCGTCGTCGTACGTGGCGCAAGCGGTTTGTCCAACGGCGGTATGGGCGAGCCGGGCGGTACGGTTGCTTTGGAACGCAAAAAACCGACTGCCAAGCCAGCCATCGGCGTGGAAGCCGGTGTCGGTTCGTGGAACCACTACCGCTTCGTCCTTGATGCCAATCAGCCTTTGAATGCGGACAATACCTTGCGCGGCCGCGCTATTTTGGTCAGCGACCACGGCGGCGATTACCTGCCGAACACTTCGCGCCACAATCACACTTTCTACGGTACTTTGTCTTACGACCTTACGCCACAAACCCAATGGCGCCTCGGTACGGAAATACACCGTTTCCGCAATACCGGCAGCTCGCGTTTCAGCTACCTGACCGCAGCAGGTTCGCGCCGTACTGGATTCATACCGTTTGAGTCTTCTCCGCGCAGCAATTCTTCCGCACGCTGGGCATACGGCAAAGACAACAGTGCCGAAGTATTCACCTCCCTCAGTCATGAGTTTGACAACGGCTGGAAACTGACAGGCAATTACAGCCATGTTTCGGGCAAAAACGACATCGTTTCAGGCATTGCCGGTACATACGAAATCAATCCCGACTATTCCGCGCTCTTTACATCCGACCGCGATCGCAGCAAATATCGCGACCAAGATTTCTCCCTGACTTTGGATGGTCACTATCCTGCATTGGGCCGTTCGCATGAGTTCAATGCGGGCATCAGCTATCAGGACAACAAAGAAAACCTGTCTTTCTACGAAGAAGGCGAATCGACGGTTCCTGATTTGCGTAAATTTGACGGCAACATCGCCAAACCCGATATGCCGTATCTGCGCGATGGTTTTTCACGCATGAAAAACCTGTCGGTTTACGGCTCGACCCGTTTCAAACTGACCGACAAACTTGCCTTTATCGGCGGTAGCCGTTTTGTGGATTGGCGTTACCGTTACAGCACCAGCCGTAACAAATTCGCACACAGCAGCCACAAACAAAACGTTTTCATTCCTTATTTGGGCGTAACCTACGACATCGGCGACAATCTGACTGCCTATGCGTCTTACACCACCATTTTCCGTCCGCAAGTGCGTTACCTGACCAAAGACGGCGCGGCGCTCAAACCGCAGCGCGGCAAAACCTACGAGACCGGTTTGAAAGCATCATGGTTTGAAGGCCGTCTGAATGCTTCCGCGTCCGTCTTTATGAACAAACGAGACCATTTGGGCGTGGTTGCAGGCAAATTTGCAAATGGCGAGGAATACTACCGCGCAGCCGACAACACCACAACAAAAGGCGTGGAACTCTCTGTCGGCGGCCGCCTGAGCGACAAATGGCTGCTGAATGCGTCTTATGCACGTTCCAAAATCAAAGACAGCGAAGGGGTTCAACTGCATCCGTCTTATCCGGTTCACTTGTTCAAACTCTTTACCGCGTATGACGTGACCGACCGTTTGAACCTGGGTGCCAACGTCAACTGGCAAAGCCGCAGCCACACGCTGGACGAATACCCCGCAGATATTAATCCGGCCGCCGCCGCCGCATTGACCCAACGTCCGTACGCAACGCTGGACTTGACCGGTCATTACAAAATCGGTAAATCCACCCGCATCAGTTTGGACTTTGAAAACGTCTTTAACAAACGCTACCGCACCATGCCGGATATTCACGTTTACGGCACGCCACGTAGTGTGACTGCAACGGTTAAACATACGTTCTAATTGAAAAGAAAAATAGTGCAGGCCGTCTGAAAACCTAAATTATCGGGTTTTCAGACGGCCTGAATTTTTTTCTCATATTGTTTTGATGTCAAACCTGACTAAAACTTGCTCGATATCTTGAGCAAAGAAATCAAAATGACAGACACAAAAAAGACCGGAACATATCCGGTCTTTTTAATGATTTCGCACTTACGCTTGGTAACCTTTCGCTTCGGCAAGCAGGGCCAGCAATTCTTCAGTCGTATCCCAACCGATGCAGGCATCCGTAATACTTTGACCGTAAACTTCAGGCTTGTCTTGACGGCCTTCAACCAAGTGGCTTTCCACCATCACGCCCATGATGTTTTCTTCACCGGCTTTCAGCTGCGCCGCAACATCGCGCGCCACATCCATTTGTTTGCGGAAGTCTTTACGGCTGTTGGCATGGCTGCAGTCCACCATCAGTTTGCTGCTCACGCCGGCTTTTTGAAGCTGCGCAACCGCGTCTTTAACGTGCTCCGCGCTGTAATTAGGCTCTTTACCGCCACGCAAAATTGCATGGCAGTCAGGGTTGCCGCTGGTGTGGACAATTGCGGAATGACCGGCTTTGGTTACAGACAGGAAGTGGTGCGGATGATTGGCGGCGCCGATGGCATCGATGGCGATTTTCAGATTGCCGTCCGTACCGTTTTTAAAACCGACAGGGCAGGAGAGGCCGCTGGCCAATTCGCGGTGTACCTGGCTTTCAGTCGTACGCGCACCAATCGCGCCCCAAGAAATCAGGTCGGCGTAGTATTGCGGCGTAATCATGTCCAAGAATTCAGTCGAAGCAGGCATGCCCATTTCGTTCAAAGTCAGCAACAACTGACGCGCTTGGCGCAGGCCGTAGTTGATGTCAAACGTACCGTCCAAGTGCGGATCGTTAATCAGGCCTTTCCAGCCAACGGTTGTACGCGGTTTTTCAAAATACACGCGCATCACAATCAGCAGCTCTTTCTCATATTTTTTGCGCAAGGGCAGCAATTTTTGCGCATATTCTACCGCCGCCTTAGTATCGTGAATCGAGCATGGGCCGATGATAACCAGCAAACGGTTGTCGCGGCCGTGAACCAAGTCCGAAATCTCATGACGTGTTTTATAAACCAAATTGGCAACCTGAGGCGTAACAGGCAGCTCATACAAATGTGCGATTGGAGGGAGTAACTCTTTGACTTCTTTAATCTTAATATCGTCGGTAGGGTGGTGTTGGGACATGATGGACTCTCTTGTTTATTTTTGATACAGGTTACAGGTTTTAGCAGAATTAAACAAGGCTTAGTTTTTTGTTTTAGCAATTTTATTCTAAAATTTCTTTATTTTAATTATTTTATAGAATTTAAAATCAGTTTATTTATAAAAATTAATATTTAATGCTATTTAAAAATTTCATTTATATAATAAAGGGCTTTGAGTTTTTATCAAAATACAGGCCGTCTGAAAATTTCAGACGGCCTGAAGTTTTACATAGACCCATAAATTGAGAAGCGTGAAGGCTATCGGTATTGTTCCAGCAAAGGTGAAGAGAAAGGAGTCCAATAAACGCCTTTAAGGCCGCTTTCAACCAATTTGTCATTCAACCAAGTGTTACAAGTATTGAATAAATGATAGCGCCCTTTGGCTTCGTAAAAAGCATCGTTAGACTGATGATGGATTCCTTTTAGCAAGATGGGTTGCCCATTTTTTTGTTGAAAACCGGCCAAGAGTGATTTTGTTAAATTCCTGTATTGCTCAGGCGTGACCAAAAATTTGACGACGTGGCTATTTTCTCGTGGTTCAAAAGGATAATGAGTAACATGAATCAGCGTACGGTTCAGCCCGCTTAATGCACCTAACGCATTGGAGAAAGTCAAATCTTTCCACTCAGGCGTGTATAAATAAAAATTGCGCTCTCCCCAGCCTAAACCGATATACGTTATTTGAGGATCAGCAGTGAGCGTGTCTTTTGGATTGACGACATCCGACCAATCAAAAATATCATTCTTCAGCGGCATGACTACATCAGTATGCACACCGTTACTGACTAAAAATAAAGTAATTTCTCCTTTTGGCTGCTCTTCATTAAGCGGCAATGAAGCCATAATCCAAGCAGATAAAAAATACAATAGAGCAAAAATAGGGATAATCAGCGCTATTTTGCCGATTTTCTTGAGGATGTGAAGAAAGAAGTGCATTCGTTTCTTAAAGGCGATTAAGTTTGAAGGTGTATATTTTCTATTAAATTTGTACTTTTTTCATTAGGAATGAGTAGATGGTATCTTGCGACTAATGATAAAAATGGTTGTTTAATTCAAATAAAAAAGGCCGTCTGAAATATTCAGACGGCCTTTTTCCAATTAAAACGGGATACCAAATCTCATCTCAATCTATGTTGTGAACGCTTATTTTGCAGCGCTGCTGACCTGTTTCATCCAGGCAAACAGTTCGTCCAAGTCATAATCGCCGCCGTGGCCGACATCCCAAGGCAGGGCGTAGTCGACGGTTTGGCCGTTGTTTTGCAGTTTGGCGGCTAAGACGGCGGAGACTGCCAGTGAGGTGTCGCGGTCGTTGGTGCCGACGCGGATGCGCCAGTTTTGCGGCAGGTTTATGCCCGGTTTGCCGATGTAGTTGAGCGGGTTCATGATTTTGATGGTTTCTTCATCTGCGATTTCGGCGTTGGCGGCGGTGTTGTGTGTCATGGAGAACGCGGTGAAGTGGCGTTTATCGACGGTATTGGTGCCGAAGAGTTGGTTTTCGCCTGCGCTTAAATCTACGCCGTCAAAGGCGGGCGGTGTTTTTTGGCGGCCGGCGGCTTTGGCGTAGGCATCGAAATCGACGGAGACGACTTTGCCGTTGTGGACGGTCAGCCAAGTGCGGTCGCTCAGGTCTTTGCCTGCATCAAGCTGGGTTTGTGCGGATTGGGCGAGCAGGCCGGCAATATGGTTTTTAAAGCTGCCGTTGCCTTGGGCGTCCAGCGTCAGGGGTTTGCCTTCGGGGGATTTCAGGTTCAGGCTGTTGAGATAGGCGGGGTATAGGGGTTTGAGGAGGTCAGACAGTTTTTTCTCGTCATCGGTCAGCGTGCCGGCGACCAGCTCGCGTTTGACATGGTAGTCGAGCATGGAAACGTTCATTTTTTTGTAGTCGTTAACGCCGTTGAACTGCCATTCATAAGCCATGTCGGCATGGTCCAAATCGGTAATCGGGCAGTAGGCGGATACGGCGAAAACTTTGTCGCTGCCGTCTGCCGCACCCAATGCTTTCAGATATTTTTCGTAATCTTTTTGGTCGGCTGTTGCGCCTAAGAGGGCGGACATCGCGCCGCCCGCGCTTGTGCCGTTGGAAATGATTTTTTCGGCATCGCCGGGCATGGCTTTGTCGTTGGCTTTCAGATAGCGGACGGCGGCTTTCAAATCAACGATGGCGGCAGGTGCTTTGCCGGTGGGTTCTGTCCGGCCGCGTGCGCCAGGGGAGGCGACGACGTAGCCTTTGGAGAGGGCAACCAGGGCGGCGTTGGGCGATTTTTGGCCGTCTTCAGGCTCGCCGCGTTTGCCTTCTAAAGCGGGTTTGCCCGGTTCGGCAGGCATATAGCCGCCGATTTGGTTGGGCAGGAAAATCGGTGCGGTTTCGGCATTGAAACCGTCTATCTCGCCGCCGTTGTAATAGGCTTCGGGTACATAAATATTGATGATTTCGTAACGGGTATCGACAGGATTGCGGACGTACACCACGCCTTCGTAAGCGCGGAATTTGACGGCTTGACCGTTCACTTCGATGCTTTGTTCGATGTATTTTTGTTTGGAGAAGTCTAGGTCGTAGGTGTCTGCGGTTTTGACGGAAGCGCAGGCGCTCAATCCCAGTGCGACAGAAACGGATAAGAGGGTTTTGTTCAGGGCATTCATCATCATACTTTCTGAAGAGGCGTGAACGGATATGATAACAAATACTAAGGCCGTCTGAAACGCTAAGTCGGGTTTCAGACGGCCTGATTTTTTTGTAACGTTATGCGGTGTTGTACGTTACGTTGATAAAGTAATATTGGCTTAAATTTCATCTATTTGATAAATATGAATTTAATAAGGCGTTGTGCCTTAAAAAATCTATTGATTCGATATCTGTAAAAGTTTGAATCTGTCTTGTAAATCAGTATGCAGGACAGGCATTTTTGCTTTATTCACAGATTGGTTCTACTTGTCAGAACGTTTTGCTCAATTCGACAAACATTCTGGTTTTGCCGTATTCGTAGAATTTGTCGTTGCTCCATGTTTTGTTGTGGGCAATGGTCAGGCGCGGGGTGATGCCTTTGAAATGGAGGGCGCGGTGCCATACGCTCAGGGAGGCGGAGGCTTCTTTGTCGCGGCGGTTTTGTTCGTTGCTGAAGAAGCTGGGGGCTTGGTAACGGCGTTGGGCGGCGCTGAGGCGTAGGACGGTGGAGAGGCCTTTGGGCCATTCTTGTCCCCATGTGGTGCGCAGGGCGTAGCGGTTGAAGCTGTCGCTTTTGTCGTCGCGGTTGCGTTCGCGGTAGAGGTCGATACCGGCTACCCAGTATTGGCGCGCGTTGCGGTAGTACACGATGGAGTTGCTGAGCAGTTGGCTGGTGTTGTTGGAATGCTCGCGGCGGCCGTTTTTCAGACGGCCTGCTTCAAATGCGCTGAGGGTTTGCAGCTTGGGTTGCCACCAATGGTTGTAGTGGAGGCGTGCGCCGTTGGTGTAGGTGTAGGGGTCGTTGCCGTAGAAGCGGCGTTCATGGAACGGGGTCATGCCGATATCGTTGCGCTGGTCGGCATAGCCGATGCCTGCCGAAAAGCGTGTAGTGAGGTCGTTGTAGTTGGTGTGTTTGGGATAGATTTTGCCGTAATGGTCTGCGCCTGCCGTGGCATAGAAGCCGCGGGGCAGCGACCATTTTTTTTCTGCGCCGATTTGATAGTGGACGGCGGTGGCATCGATGGGTTCGGGGAATGTCCAGCCTCGGAAGCAGTCGTCGTTGGGATAGACAAGGCGCACGGCGCGGCATTGTTCATCGCTTAGGTAGTTGCCCAGACGGCGTTGGCCGGGGGCTTGGTTGATGTTTTGTTCGCGCGTGATGTTCAAGCCGGCATTGAATTGCCATGAGTCGCGTTCGCGCAGGGCTTTGCGGTAGGTTTCGATGCGTTCTTGCAAGGCAGGCGGGAGGGATTCGGTTTGCAGTTTGTCGAACTGGTCGGCCGCGGCTTCGTTTTGTTTGTCTTCAAACAAGGCGGTCGCAAGTTGCCAGCGGACGGCGGAGGCATCGGGCTGCTCGGCGATAAAACGGCGGTAATGGCCGACGGCTTCGGCGGCGCGTCCTTCGGATTGGGCAAGCAAACCTTTGGCATAGCGCGCCATGGCGTGGTCGTGTTCGGGCCATTGTTCGTAAATGGGCAAAACGGCTTTGATGCCGGGGATATTGTGGGCGACGACGGCGGAATACATGGCGCGTGCCAGTAATTCGGTGTTGGCAAGCAGGGTGTCGGCATCGACGTTGATGATTTTTTCAGACGGCCTGTTTGTCTGCTCGACAGGGGTGTTGTGCGTTTCAGGTTGTTGGGGTTCGGCAGTGTTGACTTGAAGCTCGGGTTTCACATCAGGCGGTACATCGGCGGCGTGAAGGGAGAGGGGAAGGATGGCAAGGAGGAGCAGACGTTTTTTCATGGCAATGTTTGGGATGTTATCGGTATAAGTGGGCAGATTGTACAATGTTCTGAGTCGGAAATTTTGCAAACCGATTGCCATTTTATCTGATAAAGACGACAAAAGGCCGTCTGAAACCCGATGGGATTTCAGACGGCCTTTATTTGTGAGTCGGATTTAGTTTTGGTCCAAGTCCAAATCGGCTTTGTATTCGATACGGCCTTGGCCTTTGTCTTCGATGGAAACGTCCAGCTCTTGTTTGCCGCGTTTGAATTTCAGATCGGCATCATCGTGTTTGATTTCAGACTCAACCACATGGAAACCTTTGCTGCGCGCGTGGGCGATCACTTTTTTGGCCAGGGAAGGAATGGAATTGCGTTGGCCGGAGAGTTCGGCTTCGTATTCAAATTCGCCGTTGCCTTGATGATCGGCTTTTATGGTGTGCGCGCCATCCGGACGGTAGATTTCGGAAGGCAGCGGGGAGGCGAATGCCGTGGCGGAGAAAAGAGCCAAAATGCCGGTGGCCAGTAACGATTTTGCTTTGGTCATCGGTTTTCCTTTCTGAAAAGGGTTTTGAGAACGACATCATCTTATCGGCAGGTATGAGGGGCGGCAAGCGGATAAACTTGATTTTACGCGCGGCTACATGATTTGTTTGGAGGGCGTTGGTTCTTTGCTTTGGGCTGGTGTTTGCTTGCAAAAAATGCTGCCGGATAAGACTTAGCCGAGGTGGAACAATTCGCTGCCGTGCGCCTTCAGCCATTGTTCGGCTTGGTCAACATGCGGCGTGAGCGAGTGGGTCAGAGCCCAAAATGCAGGGCTGTGGTCGGGATGGCGCAGGTGGGCGAGTTCGTGCAGGCAGACGTAGTCGGCGACATATTCGGGCGCGCCGATGAGCCGCCAGTTGAGGCGGATGCCGGTGGTGTGGCGGCAAACGCCCCAGAAGGTTTTGGCGTTGGAAAGGGAAATGGCGCTCGGAGTCAGGCGGGTGGTTCGGATATGGCCTTCGAGGCGCGGCAGCAGATATTCGTGCGCACGCTCGTGTAGGAAACGGCGCAAATGGGTGAGTTGGGCGGCGTTTTCTTTTTCGGGCAACAGGATTTCAGACGGCCTGATTTGGATGTGGTTTGCTGTGTGGACGGACAAGGCAGTCTGAACGCCTTGATACCAAATCCATTCGGGAAGTGAGTCGGTGGGTGTTTGTCGGGCCGGTGTTTTGTTTAGGGTACGGCGCAGGATGGCTTCGTTGTCGTTCAGCCATTGGGTAAAGGTGTGCTGGGTAACAAACGGAGGGATATTGATGCTGACGGTATCGGCGGAAACGGGGCGCAAGATGAGGTTTTTCTTGGCGCTGCGTTTGAGCTGGATATGAATGGTGAGGCCGTCTGAAAGGGTGTGGGTATGGAGGCGGGGCATGATGTTGTGGGAAAGATTGGACGGCATGGAAAGGGCGGGCATAGCGGCTCACCCGATGGAATGATTTATTTGGTTTTGGGCGCGAACGGGCCTTGTCCGGTAATCAGGGGCTGTTGGCTTTCAATCCATTGCTCGCATTGGGCCATGAGTTCGGCTTCATTGCCGTTGTTGTGGGCAATGGGTTTGCCGATGATGACGCTGACCGTGCCGGGGTATTTGAGGAAGGAGTTGCGCGGCCAAAATTCGCCGCTGTTGAGCGCGACGGGGACGATGTCCATCTCGAACATTTTTGCCATGCGCGCGCCGCCGAGCTTGTAGCGGCCTTTTTCGCCGGGCGGCAGGCGTGTGCCTTCGGGGAAAATGGTAATCCAATAGCCTTCGTTTTTACGCGCAAGGCCTTGTTCTAAAAGTTGTTTGTTGGCTTCTCGGCTGTTGCTGCGGTCGATGCCGATGGTTTTAACCAGCTTCAAGCCCCAGCCGAAGAAAGGGATTTTGAACAGTTCGCGTTTGGCAACATAGACTTGCGGCGGAAAAATCTCTTGCAGGGCGAGGGTTTCCCAGCCGCTTTGGTGTTTGGCGCAAATGATGGCGGGGTGGTCGGGAATATTTTCCGCACCGCTTAAGGTGTAGTTCAAACCGATGATGTGCTTGAGCGACCAGTTGAGGATGCGCACCCAAACTTGCGCCATTTTGTGCGCGCCGCCTTGGAAGGGCAGGGCAAGCAGCATAAAGGGGAACAGCAAAATAATGCTGGAGGAAAGGATGAACCAGTAAATCAGGTTGCGGATAATCAGCATATCGGGGAAAAGTCAGTCGTTTGAAGGCCGTCTGAACACCGTTGCCGACAGTTTTCAGACGGCCTTGTCGTTTATAGGATGGCTTGCGCGGCTTCTTCGTTTTGTGTGTTTTCACGCATGATGTATTGCGAGAAAGCAAGCAGGTTGTCGAAGACTTGGGTATGTTCGGGCAGTTCTTGTTCGTGTTTGGCCAGCGTTTTTTTGCCTTTGCCGGTCAGAACAAGTGCGGATTTGCCGCCTGCGGCATCAATGGCTTGCAGGTCGCGCAGGCTGTCGCCAACCAGCCAGGTTTCGGCGGCATTGGCCTTGAAGCGTTCGATGATGTCGATAATCATGCCGGGCTTGGGTTTGCGGCATTCGCAGTTATCGACGGCAGTGTGCGGGCAAAACCAAATGCCGTCGATGGTACCGCCTGCTTGAACGGCAAGGCGGTGCATTTTCGCGTGCATTTCGGTCAGGTCTTGCACGGTAAAGTATTTGCGGCCGATACCGGATTGGTTGGTGGCCACGGCGATGGTGTAGCCTGCCTGCGTTAAAAAGGCGATGGCATCCATGCTGCCTTCGATGGGAATCCATTCGTCAACGGATTTGACGAAGTCGTCGCGGTCTTGATTGATGACGCCGTCGCGGTCGAGGATGATGAGTTTCATGGTGTTCCTAAATATTGTTTTCAGACGGCCTTCAACATATTGAGAGTTTGGTCGATATGATGCGTTAAGGTGGGATTATAGGTTAATGCCTGCATAGGAGAGGTAATTTTGTGTTTTCCCTGCCGTTTGAGAGAAACTGCTTGAGTGATGGCTTGTGCCAATGTTTCTGGGTTTTGACGTGAGAAAAAGAAGCCTGCATTTTCGTTCATGACTTCGGTACATGCCATATTGTCGGAGAAAACAACTCGGGTTCCGCACAAAATAGATTCTATGCCAACCAGTCCGAATGGTTCGTACAGTGATGCCATGATGGTGAAGTCGGCAGCTCGGTAAAGTTCAGGCATATTTTTGCAGAAACCAAGCTCAATGACGTTGTCCATTGGTCGAGGTAAGGGCGATCCGGCAACAGCCAGTTTGATGGGTAAATCGGTATGCTCAAAAAATTCTGCTAATAAATCCAAACCTTTTCGGGTGTGTCCGGTTGATGGAAATAGGAAAATAGTTTCGTCGTCTTTAAATCCGTATCTCGCACGAGTTGCAGGAATTTCTTCCGGTTTGGTGTAGAAACGTGCAGTATCGGCAGGTGGATGGATAACACGGATTTTTTCAGAAGGCACCCCATAGAGGTTGATCAACTCGTGTTGCATTAGGTGTGAATGCGCCATGATCAATTTTGCCGTTGAGTAGTTGGTACGGTTACGCCGAATGATGAGTCTATCAAGTAGGTTTGGGGTTTTACCCATGTTGTGCAGGTAACCTAAGTGTGTACCGCCGCAGACAAAGATATCAGCATAATCACTGGGATTGCAGGCAATAAGGGGGATATTCCTGTTTTGCCGGAGTTTGGCCAATTGCATACTGAAGAAAAAAGGACGCAACTTTTTCGGAATCTTTTTTTGATTGACGTGATGCGTATCAACTTGGCGGTATTCCGGAACCGTTGTATCAATTTGTGCAGCAAAGACTGTAGGTTTGATGCCGTGTGCGCTTAAACCACGGACCAGGTCGAAAGTGTAGCTTTCCATGCCGCCACCTGGACGGAAGCAGTTAATAGCAATGTCGATAGAATAGTTCGGCTTCATTGTGTGGATTCTTTCGAATATTTTTCTACTTTCAAACTGCTTTTCCATTTTTCAAATGCCGTCTGAAAAACGGGGGTCAGTTTGGCGAAGGTTTCCGGGGTGTTTTTGACATGGTAGAAGCCGCCGAGCGAGGGCGTGTCGAGGGCAAGGACGTAGTCTTCCATAAATGCGCCGTAGCCGTCTTCTTCGTCGGTGTAGTAGAACTCGGTAAACCGTTGGCCGAGTTCGGTAAAGTCGTCCGCCGTCAGTGCGCCGTCCATGTGTTTGAGCAGGAAGTGCCGTCCGCTGATTTTGCCCGAGGTCATGGCAGTGAAGTCGGCTGCGGTTTTGGGGGCGGTTTGCCAGACGGGGTTGGCGAGGCCTGCCTGCGCCGCCCACTGCCAGTACATGCCGATATGGGTGGCGGCGTTTTCGGGCGGGAGCTGGTCGGGATAGTCTTCGTCGAGATGGAAACGGATATTGTCGTACATGGACGGTGTTCGTTGGGGGAAAGGGGTATTGTAGCGGAAAATAATGAATTAGGCCGTCTGAAAGAGGGTGTTTCAGACGGCCTTAAGGGAATTTAACCTTTAAATACGGGAACAAGCTCCATTTGGCTCAATATTTGGGCGGCAATGTTGATGACGCCGAAGAGGAAAACCCAAACCATCAGCCGGAATCCGCCGTAAACGTGGTAGTTTTTGCCGACGCCGAATTTTTTGCGCGAGCGGTAGAGCAGCATGGCCGGGATGATACCGGTCCAAATGGTTGCCGCCAGACCGACGTAGCCGATGGCGGTAACGAAGCCGGTGGGGAAGAGCAGGCAGGAAATCAGGGGCGGCAGGAAGGTCAGCGCGGCGGTTTTGGTGCGGCCGGAGATGCTGTCGTTCCATTTGAAGATGTCGGCGATGTAGTCGAACAGGCCGAGCGTTACGCCGAGGAAGGAGGTTGCGATCGCCATGTAGGAGAACAGGGTCAACACTTTGTCCATATTGCCGGTTTGGGCGAACTTGGACAGCGTTTCGATCAGGACGGAAACTTGTCCTTCTGCGGCGATAACCGGTGCGAACTCGCTGCGCGGCAGGTTGCCTTGGATGGCGATTTGCCAGAGGACATAAATTACCAAGGCAATCAGCGTACCTGCCCACAGGGATTTGGCCACTTTGGGTGCATCGCCTTTGAAGTATTTGAGCAGGCTGGAGACGTTGCCGTGGAAACCGAATGACGCAAGGCAGACGGGCAGGGCAGTGGCGGCATACATCCAGTAGTGGGTGCCGGCCGGGGCTTGGGTGTCAAACAAAACAGGCATTTTGGCATCGGCAATCAGGCCGCCGGTTGCCCAAATAAAGGTCAATACCATGCCGCCGATGAGGATGCTGGTGAAGCGGTCAACCAAGCGTGCTGATGCCCAAACGCAAAAGGCGAGAATGCCGAAGAAGACGAGTTGCCCGACGGTGAGCGAGATTTCGCTGCCTACCGCGCTGCCGATGCCTTTGGCGGTCAGGTCGCCGCCGACGAAGATGTAGGCGTAGGTAAGCAGGTATAAAACGAAAGCGACGGCAACGCCGTTGATGATGTTCCAAGCCGGGCCGAGCAGGTCTTTAACCATGGTGTCGAAGCTGGCGCCATGCGGATAATGGGTGTTGACTTCCAAAATCATCAGGCCGCTGGAGAGCATGGAAAACCAGGTGTACAGCAACACGACCAGCGAGCCGGTAAACCATACGCCGGACGTGGCGGTCGGGTTGGCAAGCATGCCTGCGCCGATAACCGTACCGGCGATAATCATCGCGCCGCCGAATAGGGAAGGGGTTTTGGTTGACATTGTTTGTCTTTCTTCTAGAAATGCGTGGTTGTCATTATGCCGTAAAGTGTAAGAAAAGGTAAAGCAAAGGCCGTCTGAAAACCCGATTGTCGTTTTTAGACGGCCTTTGATGTGTATAAATGCAACTGATTAAATCAATTTTCGCAGTTTCAATTCGTTTTTCAAATAGGCGTAATAAACCGGCGCGACGATGATGCCGCCGATGCCGAAAATGCGTTCAAAGACGACCATCGCCACCAGCAATTCCCATGCGCTGGATTCGATTTCCGAGCCGATGATTTTGGCGTTGAGGAAATATTCGAGCTTATGGATGACAACAAGGAAAACCAGCGAGGCGAGTGCGACGTAAAGCGATGCGCCGAGGCTCAAAATAATGATGATGGTGTTGGAAATCAGGTTGCCCGCCACCGGAATCAGGCCGACGATAAAGGCAACGATCAGGACGGTCATTTTAAACGGCAGGTCAACGCCGAACAGCGGTAAAACCAAGTAGAGGTACAGGCCGGTCAGGAAGGTGTCGATCAGCGAGATTTTGACTTGGGCGAGGAACACGCGTTCAAAGCTGGTTTCAAAAGTGACGATGCGTTGCACCAATTCGGCTTTAAACAGCGGCATTTTGCGGCGGTTTTTACGCATTTTCAGGCGGTGGAAGCTGAGCATGGCGCCGATGATGATGCCGATGAGGATGTACACGAAGGACGTGATGCTGTTTTTACTGATACGGGTCAGCGCGGCGCGGTATTCTTCAATCAGCTTGATTGCCGAAGCTTTGATTTCGGCCATATTGTTGGGCAGCATATTGAGAATGGCCGCAGGCAGGTCTTGGCTGTTTTTGGTGTCTTCCAAAATCGCCGCCAGCTTCGCCAGCATAAAGCCGACATGGCCGCCGTGTATCAGGTGGTAAATGCCCAAAGACATCATCGCAATGATGCTGAACACGATGGCCAGCGTCAGCGTGGTGGAAATCAGGTTGATATTGTGCGCGTTGAGCGATTTATGCAGCCGCGTGTTGCGCGGCAAAACACGGCGGCGGAGTTTGAGGATGACGCCGTTGGTGCGCGTAATAAAGATATAGGTCAGGATAACCGACAGCAGCAGCGGCAGCAGATGGTAGTGCAAGACAATCAGCAAGGCCAAACCCATCAGGATATAGGAAGCGTTGCGGAAAGTCGGGTTGTCGGTGTGTAAAGCGAGTAAGGACATGTGAAGCCGATAAGGTAAAAAAACAAAAAAGCAGGTCAGACCGTCTGAAAAACCATGTTCAGACGGCCTAATTTAATGACAGTGATTAATCGTGCAATGAGGCCGCGTGTAGCGTGTTTTCCAACAAAGTGGCAATCGTCATCGGGCCGACGCCGCCGGGAACGGGCGTAATCATGGACGCACGTTCTTTGGCAACGTCAAACTCCACGTCGCCGCACAGGCTGCCGTCGTCCAGGCGGTTGATGCCCACATCGATAACGACGGCGCCGGGTTTGACCCATTCGCCTTTAACAAAATTCGGAATGCCCACGCCGACCACCAAAATATCGGCGGCGGCAACTTCATCGGCAAGGTTTTGCGTGGCGCTGTGGCAGATGGTTACCGTCGCGCGGGACAGCAGTAATTCCAACGCCTGCGGGCGGCCAACAATATTGGACGCGCCGACAATCACGGCTTTTTTGCCTTTCGGGTCGATGCCGT
>ERZ772935.246-NODE-246-length-22285-cov-24.696446_pt1 | contig 22285 bp, 24 predicted proteins | sample MGYA00511683_ERZ772935 | MGnify/ENA primary metagenome ERZ772935 (study PRJEB29015, sample SAMEA2738086) | human oral metagenome | biome: human oral; feature: human-associated habitat; material: saliva | place: China | collected 2228 ...
GCGACAGTTTCTCCGAAGGCGAACAACTGGCGTTCACCGGCATCCCCTTCTTCGCACCCGAACTGTTCCGCAGCGTCCGCATCAAAAACCCGCTGAAAATCAAGCAACTGCAAAAAGGTTTGCAACAGCTCGGCGAAGAAGGTGCGGTACAAGTCTTCAAACCGATGAGCGGCGCAGATTTGATTTTGGGCGCGGTCGGCGTGTTGCAGTTTGAAGTCGTTACCTCGCGGCTGGCCAACGAATACGGCGTAGAAGCCGTGTTCGACAACGCATCCATCTGGTCGGCACGCTGGGTATCGTGCGACGACAAGAAAAAGCTGGCAGAGTTTGAAAAAGCCAATGCAGGCAATCTGGCGATAGATGCAGGCGGCAACCTCGCCTACCTCGCCCCCAACCGCGTGAATTTGGGACTGACGCAGGAACGCTGGCCGGACATCGTGTTCCACGAAACGCGCGAGCATTCGGTTAAACTGTAAAATGCAGATCAGGTCGTCTGAAACCCTGGCAGGACAGACGACTAGAATCTTTTTTATGCAATCTACGTCTATGATCTGAAGGAATGTTGATGAAAAAACAAATTGTATTGGCTGTTGCCCTGCTTCTGACCACTGCTGCCGCAAATGCCGGCGGAGCCAAACTCTCCTGCGGCAAACAGAAATGGGATGGAACAGAATTAGGCGTAACTAAATGCCGTTATTCAGGTAACTCTTTATCTGACGCTTATACTGCTGCTTTAAAAAAGAGGGGCAAAACGGAGTACTGCCCAAAACCCTGCCAACCCGTAATATGAAACGTCAAATAAACGAAGAAACGGAAACCTCCATTCAATGGACCGGCAAAAAAATAGTCAATGTTTGCGTAAATAGCGAGGGATTCGATTGTTTCGAACTGAAACAGCAAAAAGATCATGTGGATGTTACATTTACAGTCGCAACACCATAAATCTTGGTTTAGGTCGTCTGAAAACTCAGTATGGCAACAAGTATGGATACCTGATACAGCCGACCAATTTTGCCTAATTCGGAGAAAATCATGCAAAAACTGCTTTTAGCGGCAGTATTCATGGCAAGCATGCAATTTGCTGCTGCCGAACGCGCACCCATAGCAATTCCTAAAAAAGTACAGGAAGCCATCAATGAAGATAAACAAACCTGCCGTGAAATGGGGGGAAAATTCTCTGTTGGTCAGGCTTTGGATATTATCGATTTAAATAACGACGGTTATCATGATTTTATCTACGACATGAGCAAGGTCACCTGCGCCAACGCACCTGATCTGGGCGGCTCCGGCGGCTGGGCGGTCACTGTTTTTGCAGGCCAACCGGATGGTTCTGCCAAACAGGCATTTCTTCATGGCGCAGCCGGAACAAAAATCATCGGCAACAAACTTTATTTAGGCGTGGGCGGAGAGCTGTGCGGCGAAGACACACGCGGTAAAGTACGCGCACAATATCAAAATTGTATCCGTCCGCTACAATGGAATGCACGCAAGAAAGTGTTTGAGTTTGCGCCCGTCTCGCAGAAAAAACCTTTCCCAAAAAGCTTGCAGCGTTAAGGACAAAATCAATCAGTCGGTCATCTGAAACCCGTAAACTGCACCTTTCACAAAGGTGCAGTTTTTTATTCCTGCCTGCAACTAGGTGCTTCATCTTTTTAGGTATGACGACAACCATGAGTGTTGCAGTTTGAGATTAAAAAAGCCGAGTCCTGCAATATACAGAACCCGGCTTATAGAAAACGTCCGAACAATCTCTTATACGCGCCCAAATTTTGCCGGGCAATTCAAGTTTTCAGACGACCTTTTAGCGTATCAAACCATCCGTTTTATTCAAACGGGCGCACTTCCAAACCGAACATACGGCGGGCGGTGTTCAGCATTTGGCAGCTGAAGCCCCACTCGTTGTCGTACCAAGCGAACACTTTGACCATGTTGCCGTCGGTTACTTTGGTCAACGTTGCGTCAAAGGTACTGGCTTGGGTGGTGTGGTTAAAGTCCATAGACACCAGCGGCAGCGTGTTGTAGCCCAACACGCCTTTCAGACGACCTTCTTCTGAGGCGGCCTTCATCAGCGCATTGATTTCTTCGACACTCGTATCGCGCGCGGCTTGAAAGCTCAAATCCACCAATGAAACATTGACGGTCGGCACGCGGATGGCAAGGCCGTCGAGTTTGCCTTTCAATTCGGGCAAGACCAAACCGACGGCTTTCGCTGCGCCGGTTTTGGTCGGAATCATGTTTTCCACACCGCTGCGGGCGCGGCGCAAGTCTTTATGGCGCACGTCGGTCACGGTTTGGTCGTTGGTCAGGGCGTGAATGGTGGTCATCGCGCCTTTGACGATGCCGATGTTTTCGCTCAATACTTTGGCGACGGGGGCGAGGCAGTTGGTGGTGCAGGAAGCATTGGAGATGACGGTCATGTCGTCGGTAATCACGTCGTCGTTCACACCGTAGACGATGGTCGCGTCAACATCAGCCTCGCCCGGTGCGGAAATCAGCACTTTTTTCGCGCCGCTTTCAAGATGGACATTGGCTTTGGATTTGCTGGTGAACGAGCCGGTGCATTCCATCACCAAGTCCACGCCCAAGTCGCGCCAGGGCAGTTCGGCAGGGTTGCGGGTGGAGAAGAATGGGATTTTGCGGCCGTTGATGATGAGGTGGGTCGCATCGTGGGAAATGTCAGCATTAAAGCGGCCGTGGACGGTGTCGAATTTGGTCAGATGGGCGTTGGTTTCGAGGCTGCCGCTGGCGTTGACGGCGACGACTTCAAGTTGGTCTTGCAGGTTGTAATCGTAGATGGCGCGTAATACTTGGCGGCCGATGCGGCCATATCCGTTAATGGCGACTTTAATGCCCATGTTTTTTCCTTTTGGGGTATAGGGTGGTTAACTGATTCGCACATTATAGCAAATTTGTAGTGTGATGTAATTAACATTTTATCAAACAAATCTTATTCAATTATATCTGCTTATTTTTATACCAAAAAGATAATAAATTATTTTGTTCTACAAAATACCATATAAGGAAATTTATATTTCAATTATATTTAAAATATACGCATTTAATCTTAGTTTCCCGCTCTCTCAAAAAAGGGAAAACCCGCATCTTCCTGATTTTATTTATTTGAAAAAGATAATCTCTAACCAAAATCCGCTACATCACGCAACAAAAATCCCCGCCAGTCCTTCCCTTTTATCTTAAAAATCAATAAATACAATCCCATGCCTAATTTCATAATAAATTAACAAACCCCTGCCCTCCTCCCAAAATCCCCCGTTTTCAAGGCATAAAGCGCGTTCTTAAGCGGAGGCTGCTTGAAGATTCCGTCCCACTGTTTTAAAATAAAAATGTTACGTTATATCAATCTGGAGAGAGAAAACATGAAACATTGGAAACTCGGCGTCATCGCTGCATTAATGTCCGGCGCAGTTTATGCAGCCCCGATGAACGTCGTTACCAGCTTCAGCATTTTGGGCGACGTTACCAAACAAATCGGCGGCGACCGTGTTGCCGTACAAAATTTGGTCGGTGCCAACCAAGACACCCACGCCTATCACATGACCAGCGGCGACATCAAAAAAATCCGCGGTGCAAAATTAGTCCTGCTCAACGGCTTGGGCTTGGAAGCGGCTGACGTGCAGCGCGCCGTCAAACAAAGCAAAGTCCCCTTCGCCGAAGCAGCCAAAGGCATACAGGCGCTTAAAGCCGAAGAAGGCGAACATCATCACGACCACGAAGGCCACCACCACGACCACGGCGAATTTGACCCGCACGTCTGGAACGACCCCGTTTTGATGACGACCTACGCCCAAAACGTCGCCAACGCCCTGATTCAGGCAGACCCCGAGGGCAAAACCTATTACCAACAACGCTTGGGCAACTACCAAGTGCAGCTGAAAAAACTGCACAGCGACGCTCAAGCTGCCTTTAACGCCGTTCCCGCCGCCAAGCGCAAAGTCCTGACCGGACACGATGCTTTCTCATACATGGGCAAACGCTACAATATCGAGTTCATCGCCCCGCAAGGCGTGAGCAGCGAAGCCGAGCCGTCCGCCAAACAAGTGGCTTCCATCATCCGCCAAATCAAACGCGAAGGCATCAAAGCCGTGTTCACTGAAAACATCAAAGACACGCGCATGGTTGACCGCATCGCCAAAGAAACCGGCGTCAACGTCAGCGGCAAACTCTACTCCGACGCACTCGGCGGCGCACCTGCCAATACTTATATCGGCATGTACCGCTACAACGTCAAAGCCTTGACTGATGCGATGAAAAAATAAAACCGCAGAATTCAGCGTGAGCGGATAAACCGAAAGGTCGTCTGAAACAAGCTTGGCAAGTTAAGCCAAAACCTGTTTCAGACGACCTTTTATAGTGGATTAACTTTAAATCAGGACAAGGCGACGAAGCCGCAGACAGTACAGATAGTACGGAACCGATTCACTTGGTGCTTCAGCACCTTAGAGAATCGTTCTCTTTGAGCTAAGGCGAGGCAACGCCGTACTGGTTTAAAGTTAATCCACTATATCTTTCTTTTTCAAAGCGCTGCGCCAGTGCGTATCCGCAACAGCCGCAGCGTTGACGCTCAAATTTACTCGTCGTCTTCTTCCAACGCTTCTTGTCCGCCTTTTTCGGCAAAATGACCCAACAACCAAAGCAGAGCGCCGCCACCGGTAATCCCTGCTTTAATCCACATTGCAGTATCTTCCCCCCAGTTATAAATCCATGCTAAAACTTTCGGCACAGCATTCATATAATTTAAACCGAACGCTAAAAGACCCAGGATAAACAAAGTGCTGCCAAATCTTTTCATGAAGATTCCTTTCGATGAAAATCAGAAGGTTTATAAAGAAATACAAAAAAGATTACTTTCCGCGCAATATAGATGTAAAACGATATCATTATAGTCGAAACAAATTAAAAAATATATTTTCACGCAAAATACATGGTTGAGAGCAAGCACCTCATTCCTCATCAAAGAACATATAGTGGATTAACGTTAAACCAGTACGGCGTTACCTCGCCTTAGCTCAAAGAGAACGATTCTCTAAGGTGCTGAAGCACCAAGTGAATCGGTTCCGTACTATCTGTACTGTCTGCGGCTTCGTCGCCTTGTCCTGATTTAAAGTTAATCCACTATAAATACCCCCTTTGAAAAAACAGGTCGTCTGAAAAAACGCCCCCATCCTGAATCCCATCTTCCCTCATCTTCCCCAAACTGCCTGAAATACAGCTAAAAATCCGTTTCCCCCACTTGCCAAGCCTGTTAAATTTTTTTACGATACAGCCATAGATTGTAAACAAAGGCCACAAGCCGACTGTTTTTTCAGACGACATTACCCCTGTCAGACCTCATTTCTATAACCGTAAGCCGCCAAGCGGCTGTTTTCATACCACATCAAAGCAAGAGGTATCAACGTGTCTGATTCCAAAACAAACGAACGCGCGACGTTTAGCAACCGCCGCGCGTTTATGGTTGCCGCCATCGGCTCTGCCGTCGGCCTGGGCAACATTTGGCGCTTCCCCTACATCGCCTTCGAAAACGGCGGCGGTGCGTTCCTCCTCCCCTATCTGGTCGCACTCTTGACTGCAGGCATCCCGCTGCTGCTGATCGACTACGCCATCGGCCACCGCTACCGCGGCTCGCCCCCGCTGGCTTTCCGCCGCCTCGGCCGCTGGTTCGAGCCTGTGGGCTGGTGGAACGTCATGGCCAATATCATCATCTGTATCTACTACGCAGTCATCATCGGCTGGTCGGCAAGCTATGCGTATTACTCGCTGAACGCCGCATGGGGCGCGGATCCGCAGGCATTTTTCTTTAAAGACTTTTTGAACATGGCAGGCCCTGAAGCCTTAGGCTTGGATTTTGTCGGCAAAGTCGTCGGCCCACTGATCGGCGTATGGTTGTTTACCTGCATCATCATGGCTTTGGGCGTACAAAAAGGCGTGGCAGGCGCATCGTCGTTTTTCATGCCGCTGCTTTTGATTATGTTCATCATCATGGTCGGCATCTCGCTGACGCTGCCGGGCGCGGCCAAGGGCTTGGACGCGCTGTTTACGCCCAACTGGTCGAAACTTTCCGATCCCAAAGTCTGGGTCGCCGCATACGGTCAGATTTTCTTCTCGCTCTCCATCTGCTTCGGCATCATGGTGACTTACTCTTCCTACCTGAAGAAAAAAACCGACTTGGGCGGTACCGGCTTGGTTGTCGGCTTTGCCAACAGCAGTTTTGAATTGCTCGCCGGCATCGGCGTATTCGCCGCGCTGGGCTTTATGGCACAAGCCAATGGACAAGCCGTCAGTCAAGTTGCTTCCAGCGGCATCGGCTTGGCATTCATCGCCTTCCCGACCATCATCAACCAAGCTCCGATGGGTGCACTGATCGGCGTATTGTTCTTCGGTTCGCTGGTATTCGCAGGCATTACCTCGATGATTTCCATCGTCGAAGTCATCGTTGCCGCCATTCAGGACAAATTGAACATCGGCCGCGTCAACGCTACCCTGCTTGTCTGCATCCCGATGGGCATTATCTCCACCCTGCTCTTCGGCACGACCACCGGCCTGCCCGTTTTGGACGTATTGGACAAATTCGTCAACACCTACGGCATCGTCGCCGCCGGCTTCGTCTATGTTTTGGCCATCATCGCCCTGCGCAAACTGCCCGAACTGCGCAACCACCTGAACGCGCTCTCCTCCGTCCGCGTCGGTGCGATTTGGACTGCCAGCGTCATCTTTACCGTTGCCATGCTCGGCTATATGTTGTACCAAGACACAATCGGCCTGCTTAAAGAAAACTACTCGAAATATCCCAGCGATTTCCTCAATATCTTCGGCTGGGGCATGTCGATCGGTCTGATTGTCATCTCCGTGGTGCTGTCGCTTCTGCCTTGGAAGCATGGTCAAAACTTCAATGTCAAAGACGAACACGAACATGAACAAGGAGACAAAGAATGAGTACCTCAGCCATCGTCATGATGATTATCGCACTCGTCGTCATTTGGGGCGGATTCATTCTGTCCGTATGGCGGCTGCCTGAAGAATAGGCTTTTTTCCAACAAGTGTTGCAGACACCGCACAGGTCGTCTGAAACCCAAACGCCCCGAAACCGCATTGCGGCTTCGGGGCGTTTTATTGCCGCCAAATCCAAGACAGACCAAGCTTTCCGTCTATCAGCCGAGTAACCGTACCGAACAAAAGCAACATTTGTTTACGCTAATTTTCCACAGGCGGGCGAAAGGTAAACAAAGGGCTGATTATAATGAAAATAACTCCGGCATCTGCCGTGTTTCACGAAAGGAAGAAACAATGACCATGAAACCACTTATGGCGGTATTGCTCGCCGCCAGCCTCAGCCTCCCCGCCATCCACGCGGAAGCGCGAGGCACGGCAAACCAGAAAAAAGCCACCCTTGCCGGCGCAGCAGCAGGCGCAGCCTTGGGCGGCCTGTTGGGCAACGATGGACAAAGCGCGATCATCGGCGCAGTGGCGGGCGGTTTGGCAGGCAACGCCTACGCCTACCACAATAAAAAAATGAATCAAAAAGACAACGATATCGCCTTGCGCGACCGCCGTTACCGCGAATCCCGCTACTACGGCTACGACGGTTACGGCTACGGCGACCCGTACTACCGCGATACGTACTACAAAAAACACAAACATAAACATCACCACCGCAAACACTACCGCGACTGGGACGATGATTACTACGATTACGACGACGATTAAACCCATCGTTTGACTGTCTGAACAAAAGGTCGTCTGAAAACCTGAAACCGGGTTGAACCGCCTTCCAACCTTGGGGATGTCCTAGCCATTTTCAGACGACCTAGACAAACCGGATTCTGCTTCCCGCAGATTCCGGCTTTTTCCATTTCCAAGCTCATCGTTCATGGTTGCATGACGTGATGCCGAACAAACCGCCGCATACAGGGACAACGCCAAAGTGGCAATTTTGTCGAATTCCGCCTTTTCAGACGACCCCTTCCCCTCCCCTCAAATTTACCTTTTCCGCCCGCTTCGGTATCATACCGCCTGTCTGTTTATCCCTGACGGAATCCTGATTATGTCTGACTGGTCCCTCCCCGATTTCGAACGCAAAATCTGTCCGCCCGAAGAATTGGCGCAACGTCTGCGCACGCTTCCCCGCCCGCTGGTGTTTACCAACGGCTGTTTCGATATTCTGCACAGGGGGCATGTTACCTATTTGGCGCAGGCTCGGTCGGCGGGGGCGGCGTTGGTGCTGGCTTTGAACACGGATGCGTCCGTGCGCCGTTTGGGCAAGGGGGACGACCGTCCCGTCAACCCGCTGGAAAACCGCGCGGCGGTGGCGGCGGCATTGGCAAGCGTGGATTTGGTCACTTGGTTTGACGAAGACACGCCCGCCGAGTTGATCGAGCAAATCAAACCCGACATCCTGATTAAAGGCGGCGACTGGCCGGTCGAAAAAATCGTCGGCGCGCAAGAAACGCTGGCGCGCGGCGGCAAAGTGTTTTCCATTCCGTTCCTGCACCAGACTTCCACCACGAAAACGCTGGAAAAAATCCGCGCAGCCGAGGGCGGCAAATGACCGCGCTGAAACTGCCGCACAGTCGGGTTTTGGCGGAACTCGCCGACGGTCTGCCGCAACACGTTTCCCATCTCGCGCGTATCGCGGGCGTGAAGCCGCACCAGCTCAACGGCTTTTGGCAACAGATGCCCGCACACATCCGCGGACTGCTGCGCCAGCACGACGGGCAATGGCGGCTCGTGCGCCCGCTTGCCTTGTTTAACGAAGAAGCCTTGCAGCGTTTGGGCGCGGAACGCGGTTTTCAGACGACCTTAAAACATGAATGCACGTCCAGCAACGACGAAATCCTGAATCTGGCGCGCACTTCGCCCGAACAAGCCCATAAATCGCTCTGCGTCGCGCATCTGCAAACCAAAGGCCGCGGGCGGCAGGGACGCAAGTGGACACACCGGCTGGGCGAATGCCTGATGTTCAGCTTCGGCTGGGTATTCGACAAACCGCAGCACGAACTCGGCTCGCTCGCCCCCGCCGTCGCACTCGCCTGCCGCCGCGCCCTGAACACATCGGGTTTGGACATACAAATCAAGTGGCCGAACGATTTGGTCGCCGGCAGGGACAAACTCGGCGGCATCCTGATCGAAACCGTCCGCAACGGGGGCAAAACCGCCGCCGTCATCGGCATAGGCATCAATTTCGTCCTGCCCAAAGAAGTCGAAAACGCCGCTTCCGTCCAGGCCCTTTTCCACAACGCGCAGCTTGCCCGCGGCACCGCCTCCGTACACTGCATTCCCGCTTCAACGCTGTTGGACAAATTGTTGGGCGAACTCAATGCCGTGCTGACGCAATACGCGCAAAACGGGTTCGCCCCCTTCCTTGAAGAATACCAAACCGCCCACCGCGACCACGGCAGACCCGTCTTGCTCCTGCGCGACGGGCAGACCGTAAACGAAGGCACCGTCCTCAGCGTCGATGCACAAGGCGCGTTGCACTTGATGACAGCCGCAGGCGAACAAACCGTCGTCAGTGGCGAAATCAGCCTGCGCCCCGACGACACGCCCCGCGCCGCTGTGCCGCGCCCGCCCGAACGCCTCCTCCTGCTCGACGGCGGCAACAGCCAGCTCAAATGGGCATGGGTGGAAAACGGCGTGTTCAACGAAGTCACCCGCGCGCCCTACCGCGATTTGAGCAAGCTTGGCGAAGAATGGGCAGCGCGTTCAGACGACCGCACCCGTATCGTCGGTTGCGCCGTGTGCGGCGACCTCAAAAAAGCCCTGGTCGAAGCCCACCTGACCGCGCCCGTCCGCTGGCTGCCCTCCATGCCGCAGGCACTCGGCATCCGCAACCACTACCGCAACCCCGCCGAACACGGCTCCGACCGCTGGTTCAACGCCTTGGGCAGCCGCCGCTTCAGCCAAAACGCCTGCGTCGTCGTCAGCTGCGGCACCGCCGTAACCACCGACGCACTCACCGAAGACAACCATTACCTCGGCGGCACCATCATGCCCGGCTTCCACCTTATGAAAGAAGCCCTCGCCGCCAAAACCGCCAACCTCGACCGCCCAGCCGGCAAAGTGTACCCCTTCCCCACTACCACGCCCAACGCCATCACCAGCGGCATGATGGATGCCGTTTGCGGCGCCGTCATCATGATGCACGGGCGGCTGCAACAAAAAACGGGCGAAGGCAAGCCCGTTGACGTCATCATCACCGGCGGCGGCGCAAGCAAAGTTGTCAACGCCCTACCTAAGCAGTTTGTTTTGGACAATACAGTAAAAATTGTAGATAATCTCGTCATTTACGGTTTATTGAACTGGGTCGCGCAAGAGCAGGAACAGCCTGATAAGCAGCCCGAATAAGCAGCAATACCGTAGCGCAGATTCAAAAAGGTCGTCTGAAATGGAACGCCGTTTTTCAGACGACCTTCAGACGCGACAAACTTCAGCCGATTGGCTTTGACGCCGATCCGCAACAACCAATAACAACACAAAACCGCCCGCACACCGCAACGGCAACCGAACACAAAAAAGGAAAACAACTCATGAAATGGCTTTTCGCCGCCCTCGTGGCACTCAACATCATCGTCTTCGGCGGCATGATTACGCACCGCCTCAACAACGCCAAATCCCCCAACACGACCGCCCCCGTAGAAGGCGGCGCCCACGAACTCGCCCAACCCGAATCCCTGCGCCCGCAGCAAGCCCCCGCGCCTGCCGACAACGCGCAACCCGACTGGCTGCAAACCGACGAAACACAAGCCGACCTGCCCGAGCCCGAATCCGAAGAAGCCATAGCTGAACGCAAGAAAAAAGAAGAAGAGGAACAGGCGCGCCGCGAAAAAGAAAAAAAAGAACGTGAAGAAAAAGCCCGCCGCGAAAAAGAAAAAGCCGCCGCAGAAAACACCAATCCGGCTGCTGCCGCCAACGAAAATCCCGCCGCCAAAAACGCATCCGCCGCCCGCCAATGTACGTCTAACGCCAGCGTTACCCTGGACGAAGACGACTACCACCGCATCAAAGGCCTGCTGACCCGTTGGCCGCACGCCGCCAGCCGCACCGTAGAAAAACGCGGTGCATCGAAAGACCACGCCGCCAAAACCTTCCGCGTCGTACTGCCTGCCGACAGCGAAGCCATGAACCGCCTCGAAGCCCTCGGCAACAAAGGCTTCAACGGCACGCTTCACAACGGTGAAATCAGCCTCGGCGTCATGAAAAGCCGCTCCTCCGCCCAAGTCCTCATCTCGCGCCTGTCCGCAGCAGGTTTCGGCGGCGCACGCATTGTTGAACAAGACGACAAAGGCAACGCCGCCGACAGCACCCTCAGCGTCTCCCGCATGACCGTCATCTTCATGTCGGTCGATGAAAAAGACGCACAGGAAATCCGCAACATCGTCGGCCGCTACGGCAGCCTGAATATGAAAACCTGCAAATAAAAACCAAAGGTCGTCTGAACGTTTTCAGACGACCTTTTGCAAAGATGCAACAGATTAGGCGGTAGTCAAATCTCTTTTGAAAAGCCGAATAAGTTAACGTTGATATCGCTCCCGCCTTCACGCTACGAAACCGCCGACAAACCCTTATCCGCACAAAGGTTCTTGAGAAACCATGAAACCCGCCCAAACCTCCCTACTGTTCGCCCTTCTGCTCGGACTGCCGGCAGCATACGCCGAAGACTACGACGACGAAGCCTATCAAAACCTGATCACGCAATGCACGCGCAACCAGCTCGACAGTTGCGTCACACTCGGCATTTGGACCCGCGACTATCTGGAAAGCCCCGCCGATGCCTACCTGCCGCTGAAAAAAGCCTGCGACGGCAAAAACATGAAGGGCTGCAACGTATTGGCAAACCTCTATTTAGACCCATACAGCGGTTTGGGCATGGACTACCCAAAAGCCCTCGAACTTTACCGCAAAGCCTGCAAAGGCGGCTATGAAAACGCCTGCCGCAACGCCAAAGAAACCGAAGAGGAAATGCGCAATCAAACGGCGGAAGACCGCGCAGCCAAACGCCAAGAGCGGCTGGAGGCGCTGCAACGTTCCTGCATGGGCGAAAACGATGCCGCTTGCAGAGCTTTGCAACGCGAATTGCAACGCTGATATATAGTGGCTTAACTTTAAACCGGTACGGCGTTGCCTCGCCTTAGCTCAAAGAGAACGATTCTCTAAGGTGCTGAAGCACCAAGTGAATCGGTTCCGTACTATCTGTACTGTCTGCGGCTTCGTCGCCTTGTCCTGATTTAAATTTAATCCACTATAGAAGCCGTGGTCCGTCTGAAACGACTTTCAGACGACCTATGCTACAATTTCACACATTCAAACCGCCCCCATTACAGGAAACCTCATGGAAGCCACCGTCTATCTCGAAGACAACGAATACATCGCCTTATGCGACCTCTTGAAGCTCGCCGGACTTGCCGAAAGCGGCGGGCAGGCGAAAGCGTTTATCGCCGAAGGGCTGGTGTTGCGCAACGGCGAAACCGAAACCCGCAAAACCGCCAAAATACGCGGCGGCGAAGTCATCGAGTTTGACGGCGCGCGCTTGGAAATCGCCGATGGATACGACCCTGAAGAATAAAGCCGAAGCCCTCTTGGGCGAGCCGCTTTTAGACAAACCCGTCCGCCCCGAATCGTGGGAATGCTGCGGCAGCGACTGCGGCGACGTCTGCATCCAGACGGTTTATTGGACGGAAAAAGCCCGCTACGACGCTCAACAGCGGAAATTGAAAGAAGCGGGCTGGACGGACGACGAAGACAACGGAAAGGTCGTCTGAAAACGGTTTGGCTGGATGGGAACCGCGTTTTCAGACGACCTTTTATTGTTAAACACCGCTGCTCGGATAGTGGCATCCGACAAAGCTTCTAATATTTCGTCCATTCAAATCATTACGGCGGGATTTGAAATGTCGGATTTAAAAATCCGACCACCGAAAACAGCATCCGAACGGCTTGATTTGAGTTTTGGTATTTTTGCCCGACGGGGTGAAAAATACAGTTGCTACGGCTTGCTCTCCAAAGAAGCCCAAGCCGTGTATGATGAAGGCCTGAAACTGTGGCAGGCCTTCTACCGGGCCGACATCGAACGCAAAATCCGCGACGAATACCTGCTCGACAAAAGCGGTGCAGGCTGGTATAAAATCCGCAACGCCCTGAAAAAGGCCGCTCCGCAAACCGACTTCGCCCCCTTCGAAACCACCTACGCCGCCCTCGCTGCCAAACTCGAACCACTGGTGTACGAATACGGCTTTTTGAAAAAATAGGCAGCCTGAAAAAAGCAGCCTGCACCCCCAAAACAAGGAAACCCCATGATCCCCACACAACACACCGTACTCATCACCGGCGGCGCCACCGGCATCGGCTTTGCGCTGGCAAAAAAGTTCCATGCAGCGGGCAACCACGTGATTTTGGTCGGACGGCGCGAAGACGCGCTACGCCAAGCCGTAGAACAACTTTCAGGAGAACAGCTTTCAGGCAGCCTGCACGATAACGGCGCACGTTGCGGATATGCCGTCGCCGACGTTTCCCAAGCCGAAGACCGCGCACGGCTGGCGGCGCAGTTTCCCGAAACCAGTATCCTCATCAACAACGCCGGCATCCAGTTCACCAAACGGTTGGACGAGCAGACGGACGACGAAATCGTGCAGGAAATCGCCGTCAATCTCACCGCGCCCGTGCAGCTCACCCGCGCCTTCCTACCCATGCTGGCGGGCAAGCCGCAGGCCGCCGTTATCAACGTATCATCGGGCTTGGCGGTGGTGCCCAAGGAAACCTGCGCCGTTTACTGTGCCACCAAAGCCGCGCTACACAGCTTTTCGCAAGTGTTGCGCTGGCAGTTGGAAAACAGCGGTATCCGCGTGTTCGAAATCCTGCCGCCCATGGTCGCCACGCCCATGTACAAAGGCAAGGGGCACGCGCACCTGAAAATTTCGCCCGACGAATTGGCAGACGAATTTTGGCGTGATTTTGAACACAACCGCTTTGAAAGCATGATTGGCAAAACGAAGTGGCTCTATTGGATTAACCGCCTCTCCGCACGGCTGGGGCAGCGGATTATGCGGAAGGGTTTGTAATCATGAACGCTCCGTCTTCAGATTATCGTGCCGTATTGGATTTTTGGTTTCGCGAAACTGCGCCGCAGCAATGGTTTGCCCGATCCGATGCGTTCGACGGCATCATCCGCCAACGCTTTTTTGCCGTGTGGCAACGCGCCGCACAGGGCGAACTGGCCGACTGGCGCGGCAATATGCAGGGCAGCAGCCGTAGGTCGGATACTTGTATCCGACCTACGGCTTGCTGCAAATATACATTTTGACGTTAGTACCCTTCATGATAGAGAATCATGGCAAGAGCGTATAAATAAAGATTTTCTTGATAACAAAAATATTTGTCCATATGGAATGGATGGAGTTCTTGATATTCTAAAAGACACCTTCCGAGTCCTCAGCCTTGAACAAACACCGCAATAAAAAAAGTCGTCTAAAAACCCCAAAACCAAGTTTTCAGACGACCTTTCTTTATCCAATCTGGTGCCGGAGAAGGGAATCGAACCCCCGACCTTCGCGTTACGAATGCGCTGCTCTACCGACTGAGCTACACCGGCACGGTGTTCGTTATCATATACATAAACGGGATGTTCGGCAAGTTCGCATTTCCCGATAAGGTTGTTGCTCGGTGAAAATATATGCCGTATTTTCAGACGACCTTTTTTAAAAAGACCGTATGGGGATAGTGTTTTGTTGTTTGAATTTTCCACCTTCCGCTCGCACGGAAACGGCAATGGGTTGGGCAGGTTTATCCGGAATCGGCAAACTGTCAGCCTCCGTCCGAATATATAGTGGATTAACTTTAAATCAGGACAAGGCGACGAAGCCGCAGACAGTACGGCAAGGCGAGGCAACGCCGTACTGGTTTAAAGTTAATCCACTATAATCTTTAAAGGTTAACAAAAGCGCGGGGCAAAGGATATGGATGCTGGAGGGTGTAACGGTAAACAAAAGGTCGTCTGAAACTGGAAATCCGGTTTCAGACGACCTTTCTAAATTATCGATATATTAGGCAAAGCCCAAAGCAGAGGAGATTTAATTAACAGGCGATAAGATGGCATAAAGGCTTGGGGCATCTACGCATAATTCTTCTTTTTCCGAGCGGTAGCAGGTCCAGCTTTTGCCTTTGAATGTACGCTCGGAGGTGGTGTAAGTATTGTTATTCATCAGTTTGGTCGAATGAGTCCATTTGCCGCCTGTCGGGTTGGATTCTTTCGTTTTCATAAAGGCTTCATACGAAAAAACAATCGTTTTTCCATTTTTCAATTTGTACTCTTCCCCGTTCCCCGCGATATAGCCGCCGCGTTTTTCATCATAGACTTGTGCGCTTTCCCAAGCCAGGCTGCTGCAAGCCGTTGTTTGCGGTTGGCTGTTTGGGGCGGTCAAATCTTGGTATGTGCAAGTCAACTTGTCTGATGAATAGGTATGGCTGGCATAGGCAGCCGTAGACAAAAACAGGATGGTAAAAAATATTCTTTTCATTTTGGCTTACCTTTTAAAAATCAAAACGATACGGAGTAAAACGGCCTTATTCCACTTGGGAACGATGCGGCGCCCCAAATAGCGGAAACCGAGAAGACGGGTATTGTACTTCCATCCGCGGAACACGTCAGCAAACCTTATTCGATTATCACGTTTTCAGACGACCTTGCCGCGCAAAATACGCTACAATACGCCCTATTTCAAGTTTCTAAAATTAAAAGGAAAATTCAATGTTCAGCTTCTTCCGCCGCAAGAAAAAACAGGAAACGCCCGCTCAAGAAGAAACCCGCATTCAGGAAACCGCCGCCGAAGCCGTAGAGAACGCTGAAGCTGCCGTTTCGCAAACGCTTGAAACGGTTCAGGAAAATATCGGCGAAAAAGCGGAGGAGCTGACGGCGGCAGTTGAAACGGCGGTAGAAAGTGCCAAAGAGCGCGCCGAAGAAATCTGCGAGACTGTGGTTGAACATGTTTCCGAAACGGTCGAACACGTCCGCGAGGCGGTTGGCGAAACGTCGTCTGAAACGGTCGAAAAAGTGGAAGAACGCGTGGAAGCGGTCGGCGAAACCGTTGCCGAAAATGTTTCCGCAGCGGTAGAACACGTCCATGAAGCGGTCAGCGACGGGTCGTCTGAAACCGCAGAAGCTGTCGAAACCCAAGCTGAAGCCGCGCCTGCAACATCCGAAGAACATTCCGTAGCAGCCTTTGAAAATACAGCCTTCGCCACGTCGTCTGAAACCTCTGAACCGTCCGAAACCGAACCCAAACTCGGCTGGGCGGCGCGTTTGAAACAGGGTTTGACCAAATCGCGCGACAAAATGGCGAAATCGCTGGCGGGCGTGTTCGGCGGCGGGCAAATCGACGAAGACTTGTACGAAGAGCTGGAAACCGTGCTGATTACCAGCGACATGGGCATGGAAGCGACGGAATACCTGATGAAAGACGTGCGCAACCGCGTCAGCCTTAAGGGGCTGAAAGACGGCAACGAGTTGCGCGGCGCATTGAAAGAAGCCTTGTACGACCTGATTAAGCCGTTGGAAAAACCGCTGGTCTTGCCCGACACGAAAGAGCCGTTCGTCATCATGCTGGCGGGCATCAACGGCGCGGGCAAAACTACTTCCATCGGCAAACTCGCCAAATATTTCCAAGCGCAGGGCAAATCCGTGCTGCTTGCCGCAGGCGACACCTTCCGCGCCGCCGCCCGCGAGCAGCTTCAAGCATGGGGCGAACGCAACAACGTAACCGTCATTTCGCAAACCACGGGCGATTCCGCCGCCGTCTGCTTCGATGCCGTCCAAGCCGCCAAAGCGCGCGGCATCGACATCGTGCTGGCCGACACCGCCGGCCGCCTGCCCACGCAGCTTCATTTGATGGAAGAAATCAAAAAAGTGAAGCGCGTTCTGCAAAAAGCGATGCCCGACGCGCCGCACGAAATCATCGTCGTTCTCGATGCCAACATCGGGCAAAACGCCGTCAACCAAGTCAAAGCCTTTGATGATGCGCTGGGTCTGACGGGACTGATTGTGACCAAACTCGACGGCACGGCAAAAGGCGGCATCCTCGCCGCGCTTGCCTCCGACCGCCCCGTCCCCGTCCGCTACATCGGCGTGGGCGAAGGCATAGACGATTTGCGCCCGTTTGACGCGCGCGCGTTTGTGGACGCGTTGTTGGACTAAGCCAAATCGGGCAACAGTCCGATAACGAAAAATCCCGATACGGCAAAATGCCTGCGGATGCGTTTTGATTCGACACAGCCATTTTGCCGAACCATGAAAAAGGTCGTCTGAAACCGAAAACAGGTTTCAGACGACCTTTGTTTGATGTGGCGGACGAAATAGCGCTGCGTCAATTGGTGCAATGCCTATTTCCTCCTGCCGAAAAAGGCGAAAACCGTTTGAAAGCAACCCTTACGGAGACAAGTAGCTTTACAAACGGTTTTCAGGTCGGCCTAGCGACCCACCAACGATTATTATACCAACATCATGCTTTTTTGACAAACTCTGATTTCAAATTCATCGCGCTGCCGTCGATTTTGCAACCGATATTGTGGTCGCCTTCTTGCAGGCGTATGCCTTTTACCTTGGTTCCTTGCTTGATAACCATGGAGCTGCCTTTGACTTTGAGGTCTTTAATCAGGACGACGGTGTCGCCGTCTTGCAACACGGCGCCGTTGGCATCTTTGACGCTCATGGTTTCTTCTGCGGCTTCGCCGTCGTTTTCCGTCCATTCAAACGCGCATTCGGGACAGATGTATTGGCTGCCGTCTTCGTAGGTGTATTCGGATTGGCATTGCGGGCAAGGTGGGAGGGACATGGTGGGGATTCCTTTGGTTGAGAAGCGGGGAATTATAGTGGATTAAAATAAAAATGAGACAAGGCGTCAACGCCCGCCGTGTACGGGTAGTACATAAGGGCGTTGGCAACGCCGTATCATTGCAATTTTAATCCACTATATAAGGGAAAGGAGGCAAGGATACGACGGCTTTGTGCTGATGCTTCAATACAAAACGACCTGTCTTGCAACAGGTCGTCTGAAAACACGGATGCGGCTTAGAGGGACAGCGAAGCTGCCTGAATCAGACCGCGTGCTTTGGCTTCGGCTTCGGCGGCACGCTCTTGCGAGGTGAACGGACCCATTTTGACGACGTATTCGTAGTCGCGTTTCTCCATGGAAACTCTCGGGCTCATCATGCCGGCGGAAAGGTTTCTCGCCGCCTGGTTCATATAGGCTTGCGCTTCGCGTTCGGTACCGAAGGATTTCAAATCGACGAAAATGTCTTTGCCATCATAAACTTGGGTGCTTTGACCCGGTACGATTTGTTCGACTTTGACATGTGCCGTGCCTTGGTTGATGAAACCCAATTGCTGGGCGGCGGCTTTGGACACGTCGATCACGCGGTTGCCGTGGAAAGGACCGCGGTCGTTGACGCGGACGATGACGCTTTTACCGTTTTTGGTGTTGGTCACACGGGCGTAGCTGGGAATGGGGAGGGTTTTGTGGGCGGCGGTCAGGGCGTTCATGTTGTAACGCTCGCCGCTGGAGGTTTTACGGCCGTGGAACTGGTTGCCGTACCATGAGGCGTTGCCGGTTTGGACGAAGGAGGATACTTTGGTCATCGGCGTGTAGCGTTTGCCGGCGACTTTGTAGCTGCGGTTGGCGGAGGAATGCAGCTTCTCGGCGCGGACGATGGAGTCGGCAGAGGCGGAATGAATGGAAAGGATGCTGATTGCGACGGCAGTCAGGGTGGAGAAAAGGGCGGTTTTAGATAAAGTCAAAACGTAGTCCGTTCTTGAGTTGATAACGCGGCGGGATGGCTCCCAGGCGGTTTCAGACGACGTATCGGCGGTTTGACAAAAACCAAGCTGTTGTCGGACAGTATCGTCTTGGTTTTTGTCAAACGGCTCAGGGAGACTCCCCAGCGGATGTTATACACCGCCTGCGTAACCGTTTTGCCGCCATGCTTCAAACAGAATCACGGCGACGGTGTTGGAAAGATTCATGCTCCGGCTGCCGGGCTTCATGGGCAGGCGCAGCTTTTGCCCTTGGGGCAGGGTGTCGAGGATTTCGGCGGGCAGGCCGCGTGTCTCAGGACCGAACAAAAAGACATCGCCCTCAACAAAGGAAACTTCGTCGGGACGGGTTTTGCCTTTGGTGGTCAGCGCGAAAATGCGGCGGCCTTCCAAAGCTTTGAGACAATCTTCAAAATTCTCGTGTACCGTCAGTTTTGCAAACTCGTGATAATCCAAACCTGCGCGCTTCATTTTTGCCGAATCCAGCGGAAAACCGAGCGGCTTGACCAGATGCAAATCGGCTCCGGTGTTGGCGCACAATCGGATGATATTGCCCGTATTGGGCGGGATTTCGGGTTGGTACAAAACTATGGTAAACATATAAATCAATCACTTATAGAGGGGCATAATGCCGAAATGTTCCGCAGGTGTCAAAAACTTTAGCTATTTTTTCATTGGCGGACGCGCCAAACTCCAGCAAAAAATCTTGCCTGCGCCTGATTTTTTCAGCGTCCGCGCCAATTCGTCCAGCGTCGAGCCGGTGGTGAACACATCGTCGATTAACAAAATATTACAGTTTTTCGAGATATGACCATTGATTTCAAAAGCATTTTTTATATTGCGAACCCTGTCTGCGCTTTTCAGCGTACTTTGCGGCTCGCGATGTCGTCTGAAAACCGTCTGTCGCGGCAGCAGCGTCCAGCCGTAATGTTCGGACAGAATATCCGCCAATTCCTCGCTTTGGTTGAAGCCGCGGTGCAGCCGCCTTTCTTTGCTCAACGGCACGGGCAGCACAAAATCGAAACGCTCCGTTTCCAGCCAGTCGGGCGCATGGCGGCGCATCAGTTCCGCCAGCGGACGGCTCATGCCGAGGTCTGCCAAATGCTTCAACGCGCGTATCATACTGCTGACGGGCGGCTCATAATACAGCGAAGCCCACATCCGCTCAAATGCCGGCGGCTTCTTCTGACAGCCGCCGCACACCGCCCCGCCCTGTATAGTGCGGAAACACAAGGGACAACTGTTTGCCGCATCCGTAAAAAACTCTTCCAAGTCCGCCGCGCAACCGCCGCAAAAACCGCCATACGGCCGGGTTTCGCACGCGGAAACCAAGGCGTGGCATAATACGCAACGGCTTTTGTGCCACCATCCCGCATTGCGCCACCAAGAAAACACATCCATAGAGAAAACAGCCATGCCGCACTCCGCCAAAAAAGTTTATCTGATACACGGCTGGGCAGCGAACCGCCACGTCTTCGACGACCTCATTCCGCGCCTACCCAACGATTGGGACATCCGCGCGCTTGATTTGCCCGGACACGGCGATGCGCCCTTTGCCGAACCTTTCGACATTGCCGCGATTGCCGAAGCCTTCGCCGAAGAAATCGACGCGCCCGCCCACATCCTCGGCTGGTCGCTCGGCGGCTTGGTCGCGCTCCATCTCGCCGCACGCCGTCCCGACAAAGTCCGCTCGCTCTGCCTGACCGCAAGTTTCGCCCGCCTGACCGCCGACGCGGACTACCCCGAAGGACTGTCCAATCCCGCTTTGGGCAAGATGGTCGGCGCGTTCCGGCAGGATTATGCCAAACATATCAAACAGTTTCTACAATTACAGTTGCTGCACACACCAAACGCCGCCGAAATCATCGGCAACATCCTGCCCGACCTCTCCCGCCACGGCGCACCGCCCGCCCTGCAAGCCGCGTTGGATGCCGTCAACCAAGCCGATGCCCGCCCCCTGCTTTCAAGCATCCAAGCCCCGTCGCTTCTGGTGTTCGGACAAAAAGACGCCATCACCCCGCCGCGCATGGGCGAATACCTCAACCGCCACCTGGCGGACAGCGAATTGGTATTGATGGAAAAAGCGGCACACGCCCCGTTTTTAAGCCACGCCGACGAATTTGCCGAATGTTACCGCGGCTTTGTCGAAAAGGTCGTCTGAAAAGCCTTTTGCTGTTGTTGCCGTTCAGGCGTGAATCCAAAACTTAAAGAATGACGAGGCTTCAGAGTGTGAAATCCGTCGGCAGGAACGATGCCTCGCTGCCGCAACGCCAGCCTTGTCCCTTCCCCCGTCTGCGGGGGAAGGTTAGGATGGGGGTGGTTCTCAGATGTACGGAATAAAATAGAGTCGCCCTCTCCCGTAGGAAAGAAGAGGAAGCCGGTAACCGAACGCAGCGGTTACTGTTTTTTAATATAGTCGATTGAAAGTATAGTGGATTAACTTTAAATCAGGACAAGGCGACGAAGCCGCAGACAGTACAGATAGTACGGCAAGGCGAGGCAACGCCGTACTGGTTTAAAGTTAATCCACTATAAAAGAAATCCATGCCACCATTCTTTTACACCCTAAATGGCGGCACACCCCCTTCAAAAAGAAGAAAAAGGTCGTCTGAAACATGAACCCCCAAGACAAACGCTGGCAAATCCACCGCCATCTCGCCCAAGACACCGACGAGCGGCTGCAAATCGTCCGCAACGCGCCCAAGCGCATCCTGCTGGTCGGTGCGGATGCGGACATCAGCCGCAGCCTCCTTGCCGCGCGTTATCCGAATGCGGTATTCGAAGAATACGACCCGCGCGCCGACTTCCTCCAGACCGCCGCAGCCGCGCGCAAAAGCGGTTTTTGGCAAAAGCTCACCGGTAAAACCGTCCCGCAACACTGCCAAGCCCTGACCGCCCCGCTGCCCGAAGCCTGTGCCGATATGTTGTGGGCGAACCTCAGCCTGCCCCGCGCGGACGAAATCCTGCCCGTCCTACAAAACTGGGCAAACGCCTTGAAAACAGACGGTTTATTATTCTTCACCCATTTCGGCCGCGACAGCCTGACCGAACTGACAGGCCGTCTGAAAGACGCGGGGATAGCGTATGAAACGCCGACCTTAATCGATATGCACGACCTCGGCGACATGCTTGCCGACAACGGTTTCTACGACCCCGTTACCGATACCGCCAAGCTCGAATTGAGCTACCGCAAGGCGGCGACGTTCCGGCAGGACATGGAAGCCTTGGGCTTGTGGAACGCGTTGAAATTCAGCGATGCCCAAGCGGCTGATGCGTTTGTGGATAAGATTTTTGAAACCGAAGGCGGTCTGACCGTCACACTCGAAACCGTGTACGGTCATGCCGTGAAAAAACTGACGCTGCCAGAGGGGGAAAATGTGGTGCGGTTTTATCCGAAAGGCTGAACGGTTTGTCGGAATAAATATAGTGGATTAACTTTAAATCAGGACAAGGCGACGAAGCCGCAGACAGTAC
>ERZ772935.247-NODE-247-length-22049-cov-17.934619_pt1 | contig 22049 bp, 19 predicted proteins | sample MGYA00511683_ERZ772935 | MGnify/ENA primary metagenome ERZ772935 (study PRJEB29015, sample SAMEA2738086) | human oral metagenome | biome: human oral; feature: human-associated habitat; material: saliva | place: China | collected 2228 ...
ACCACTCACCGCCGCACCCCTCCATGCGCAGCTGGGCCCTACTGGCGGCAGGATGAGCACGCCGCCCACGCTGCCACCCGCACTCCGGCCCACTCCGACACCTCCCACACCCTTACATGCGAAGAGCCAGTAAACGGCCGGGGTCGCGTCAGCGACCCCGGCCGTTACGTCTGTGAGGGGAGCGGGCGTGCCTACCCCTTAGCGCGCCAAGGCCTCGGCGGGGAAATCCTGCGGACGATCCGTGAAGATGCCCGTGACGCCCCACGAGGCCAGCTCGTGGGCCTGATCCACGTCGTTGACGGTCCACACGTTGACTTCGAAGCCCGCGTCGCGCATCGCGCGCACGTCGGAGGCGGTGAGGCCCTCAACGCCGGGGTGGATCGCGGTCGCGCCAAGGGCGGCAGCGCCCTCACGCCACTCCTCGGACGCGCGCTCGATCAGCCAGCCCAGCGCAACCGACGGGCAGGCCTCGTGGAAGGCACGCAGCAGCTCGTGGTCGAAGGAGGACACGAGGAGGCGCGAGGGGACCTTGTCCCCGGCGAGCGTGACGGCCAGGGCCTCGATGAGGCGTTCGCGCAGGCGGTCGCCCCCCGCGCACGGCTTGATCTCCAGGTTTGCGCCCATCTGCTGAGCGTGCGCGAACGCGAGCACGTCCGCGGCCTCGGGAATGCGCTCGAAACGGTACGTGTCAGAGAACCAGCGGCCCGCGTCCAGGCGACGAATATCGGAGAAAACCAGCTGATAGTAGGAACCCGAACCCGTCGTCGTGCGATCCAGGGTGTCGTCGTGGATGACGATCAGGGATCCGTCGCCGATGATGTCCACGTCGAACTCGAACCAGCGGGCGCCGACCTCCATGGCCTTCGAAAACGCGGCGATCGTGTTCTCCGGCGCCAGCGAGGAGGCGCCGCGGTGGGCGAAAATGCGGGGGAAATCAGACATGATGGCTCCTAGCGTGCGAGGGGCGAGTATCGGTACCCCTTCACCATAGGTCGGGGTGCGATGCCGCGCTGAACGAGGAGGAACGCTCCGAAGCGGGTTCGAGTAGGACGGCCTCGTCGCGCTTCGACTGCAGGATGTTGGTGATGTAGGAGGCGAGGGCCTCCTCGCGCGGGACGTCGTGGCCGGCCTGCTGGGCCATGTACCAGCGGTGCTCGAGGTACTCGTGGTACAGCTGCGCGGGCTCCAGCTTGCCCGCCAGCTCGCGGGGAATCGCGCGGACGATGGGGGCGAAGACGTCGGTGAGCCAGTCGTGCGCAGCCTGCTCGACGGGCACGTCCTGCATATCGTGTGTGGCGCGCCATGCGTCAATGTCGCCGAGGAGCCGACGTGCCTGATGTTCACCGACATCCATGCCGGTCAGACGCATGAACTTGCGGTTGTGATGGCCGGCGTCGACCACCTTCGGCTGGATCACCAGGTGCTCGCCGGCGTCGTCCGAGGCCATGCGCAGTTCGGCCACGTCAAATCCCAGGTCGTTGAGGCGACGGATGCGATCACTCACCAGGTACTGGCGCTGGTCGTTGGGCAAAGATTGCTCGGCGGTGACCTCGGTCCACAGCAGGTTGTACTGGGTGCGGATGCGGTCACCCACGTCGATCGGGTCGACGTCCATGGGGAAGTAGCCGCCGGCCTGAAGGTCCATGAGCTCGCCGATGATGTTGGTGCGCGCCAGGTCCACGTCGTACTCGCGCTGACCGGGGGTCAGCTTCGGGTGCAATTCGCCGGTTTCGGCGTCCACCAGGTAGGCGGCGAACTCGCCGGCGTCGCGTCGGAACAGGGTGTTCGACAGGGAGACGTCGCCCCAGTAGAAGCCGATGAGGTGCAGGCGCACGAGCAGCAGCGCGAGGGCGTCGATGAGGCGCTTCGCCGTGTCCTCGCGCATCGACAGGGAGAAAAGCGCGCGGTAGGGCAGAGAGAACTGCAGGTGCTCGGTGATCAGCACCGCGTTGAGCTCCTCGCCGTCTCGGCCCAGACGCCCGGTGATTACCGCGACGGGATCGACAGAAGGGACATCCAGACGGGACAGATCGCGCAGGATGTCGTACTCGTGGTGTGCGACCGTCTCACCGATCTCCTTGACGGCCAGAACGCGACCCGACAGATTCACGAAGCGTACGACGTGGCGAGAGATGCCGCGGGGGAGCGCGGCGAGCAGGGACGACGGCCACTCCTCCAGAGGAATGTCCCAGGGGAGGTCCAGGAGTGCTGGGTCGACCGCAGCTGCCGTGATATCCAGTGCCATATCCCTATTGTCTCATTTCCGACGCGACCTGCCTAATGTGCCTGGTGGGGGAGTGTTTGATTGCGGCACATAACACGATGCGCATGAACGAACCCCGGCCTCGTCCGGAAATGACATGGACGAGGCCGGAGCCGGTCATTGGAGAGGGTCCGCTAGCGGATCACTCGGGCAGGCGAACGCCCGTGGCGGCCGAGAAGTTGTGCTGCTGGCCCTCGCGGATGCGCACGTACAGGACGCCGCCGCGGCCGGGGGCGGTGCGCGGGGGGACGCGCACGATCAGCTGCTTGGAGGTGCCTTCGGCGCCGGAACCCAGGCCCTCGCCGTTCTCGTCGCCGACCAGGTGGCCGTACACGTAGGCGTCCGAGCCGAGCTCCTCCACGAAGTCAACCTCGACGGGGATGGTGCCCTTGACGGTCTCGTCGACGACCTCGAGGCCCTCGGGGCGGAAACCGATCTTGATCTTTCCGCCGTCTTCGGGGGTCAGGGCCGCGCGGGTGGCCTCCGACAGCGGCACGCGCGCCGGGCCGATCTTGGCCCACTCGCCGTCCACGGTGAAGGTGCCCAGGTTCATGGCGGGGGAGCCGATGAAGCCGGCGACGAACTCGTTGGCGGGACGCTCGTACATCTCCTGCGGGGTTCCGACCTGCTGGAGGAGGCCGCCGGCGAGGACCGCGATGCGGTCGCCCATCGTCAGGGCCTCGGTCTGGTCGTGGGTGACGTACACGGTGGTGACGCCGAGCTCACGCTGCAGGGAGGCAATCTGCGTACGGGTCTGCACACGCAGCTTCGCGTCCAGGTTCGACAGCGGCTCGTCCATGAGGAACACCTGGGGCTTACGAACGATCGCGCGGCCCATGGCGACGCGCTGACGCTGGCCACCGGACATAGCCTTGGGCTTGCGGTCCAGGTAGGGCTCCAGGTCGAGGATCTTCGCGGCTTCTTCAACGCGCCTGTTGATCTCCTCCTTGGGCACGCCCGCGATCTTCAGGGCGAAGCCCATGTTTTCGCGCACGGACATGTGCGGGTAGAGCGCGTAGTTCTGGAAGACCATTGCGATGTCGCGGTTCTTCGGGGGAACATCCGTGACGTCCTTGTCGCCGATGAGGATGCGACCGCCGTTGACGTCCTCCAGACCTGCGAGCATGCGCAGGGAGGTGGACTTACCGCAGCCGGAGGGGCCGACGAGGACGAGGAACTCACCGTCCGCGATGTCGAGGCACAGCTGGTCGACAGCAGGCTTATCGGCACCGGGGTAGATGCGGGACGCGTGATCGAAGGTTACGCTTGCCATGTTCAATTCCTTCCCACCGGCAGGTACGTGCCGGACGATCCGTTGTGGGGTGACCGTGGAGCGTCTTCGCCCACGGGGTGCGTGCCCGGATCTTTCCGTGCGTGCGACCAGAACTGAACCTATCACGGACGCCCGCGCGTGTACAGCCCGGGTCGGATGGTGGATCCGCTCGGTGGCGTTCGAGTGTGGGAGCCGCCTCGTTTTCCTTGCCGAGGCCGTGGTTTGGCCCGCAGCTGGGCGCGCACCCGCGGTCGGACCGGTAGGCTGGGGGGCGTGGAAGAAGGAAAGGACCTAGGAGGCTACCGACTGATCCGCCGGCTCGGAACGGGCGGCGCGGGTACGGTGTGGCTAGCTGAAGACGAGGGCGGCACGCGTGTCGCCCTCAAGGCAATGCACCCTGCGCTCGCAACGTCGGAGGACTCTCGGGCCCGCCTCGAGCGCGAGGTGCGTACCGTTAATTCTGTACGTTCCCCCTTCGTCGCGCACATCGTCGACGCGGAGATCGACGCGAGCCAGCCTTTCGTGGTCTCCGAGTACGTCGAGGGGCCGACTCTGGCGGAGATCCTCTCCTCCGGGCCGATTCCGCTGCGCGGCGTGGCCGCCCTGTCCTATCACCTGGCCTCGACGATCGCGGCCGTTCACCACGCCAACATCATTCACCGAGACATCAAGCCCTCGAACATCATCTGTTCGTCGCGCGGCCCCGTCCTCATCGACTTCGGCATTGCGATGGCGGTCGACGATCAGCACCTGACCCGCACCGGCCTCGTCTCCGGCTCGGCCGGCTACACCGCTCCAGAGCTCCTGCGAGGCAAGCCCGCCACCAAGGAATCCGACTGGTGGGCCTGGTGTGCGACCCTGCTGTCGTGCGCGACCGGGCGCCCGCCCTTCGGTAAGGGCGACGTTATGGCCACCATGATGCGCGTCATTGAAGGCGAGCCCGACCTGTCCGGCCTGCATCCCATGGTCGCCGACGCCCTCGGCGGTGGCCTGTCGGCCAACCCGGACGTTCGCCCCTCGCCGTCCCTGATCGTCGCGCACCTCATGAGCGCCGTTGGCTGGGCGCCCGGCGAGCTCGACTACGTCACCGTCAACTGGGCGCAGCTGCTCGACACCGGCGAGCGCACCCAGTCCATCAACTCTGAGCCGCAGGAAATCGCCGCTCCTCCGGAGTGGGAGGAAATGACCACCTCGCGCCCGGGCAGCGTCGGCGCGCGCGCCGTCACCTACCCGGTCCACCCGCGCCGCGACCCCTCGGAGTTCACGGCCGCCAACGATCACACCGAGCAGGTCGACACCGAATCTGTGTCCTGGGGGAAGGACGAGTGGGAGGATTCCGCAGCGGAAACGGTATGGGACGAGGCCGAGGAGGCCTCGGACGCCGTCGATGACGAGGATTCCGCTTGGGACAGCGAGGACGAGGGCTGGGTTGAGTCCGAGGACGCCGAGGGCGAGGACTGGGACGAGTCGGACGAGGGTGAGGACTGGGACGAGGGCACTGAGGGCGAGTCGGCCGAGGAGCTGGGGCCCTACGATCGCGGCTCCCATTCGGCTCAGCCCGGCGCTTACCCCGGCCGGGGAGCCTCGTACGCCGCGGCGAGCGGCCCCTACGCGCCCCTGACTGGCTCACTGTCCGGTCGCCCTGCCCCCATGGGAGCCCCGCGCTCCGGCTTGCCCGCCCCCACGGGAGCCCCGCGCTACGCGGTCCCCGGCGCATCGAGGGGACCGAACGACGGCTCTCGTATTCAGGTGCGCCAGGAGGGGCAGCCGGTCTCATGGCAGCCCCGTTCACAGTCCGACCAGGACGCGGAACGCTCGAATCAGTCCTCTTTCTGGGGCGAGGGGGCCTGGATCTCCGGCGGAGTCGTCCTGGTGACGCTCGCGTCCCTGCCCCTTCTCTTTGGTCTGAGTGGCACGCTGATCGTCGGCGTCGCCCTGACCGCCTTCGGGCTGGTCGGCGCGATCGACCGCTGGCTGGAGAAGCGGCGCGCCGTGCACGGACCCAGGTCCAGCGACGATGCGGCCGTCATCGCCATGTCCCCCGTCCTGCTGGCACGATCGCTGGGCGCCACGATCGCAGCGCTCGCCGTCGGGGCGTTGCTTCCGTATCTGATCTGGATCATCGTCTCCTATGCTCACGACGGATCCGTCCAGTGGGGATGGCCCACGCAGATCGCCACCGCCCTGCGCGTACAGCGCAGCTCCTTCTGGCTGAGCGACCCCGCCGGCGCCATCATCGTCTGGGCCCTCGCGGCCGTGATGGTCGTGACAGCATGGCTCATGCCCTTCGCCTCCGACCTGCGCGTGGGTGTGTCCCGCTCGATGCGTTCGCTCATTCGCCCCGTCTGGGGTCGCGGCATCCTCGTGATCGTGTGCGTGGGCTTCCTGCTCATCTCTTGGATGGTCGGTACGGGTGGCATGTCGCACTAGGCGAGTTGTTGTGACCGCCGATAATATTGCAATATTCAACTAAGTATGGAAGGTAAGGTCATGGCTCAGAAAAAGAACCCTGCCGTCGACCCCTTGCGCGCCAAAGCAGCTGATATGCGCCTGGCCCAGGAGCGCGCGGATCGCCGCGCGCGCATCGTCGTCATCTCCGTCGTCGCCCTCGTCGTGCTGGGGATCGCGGGAGCCGTCGGTGCCGTCATCTGGCAGCAAAAGAGCGAGGAAAACACTGCTCGCAATGTCGATGCCTCCGAGGTCCTGGGCGTCTTCGCCGACGGGCGTCCGATTATCGTCAACGGCAACGGCGTGTCCGCCGAGCCTGACCCCAACCTGCCCACGCTCACCGAGTACTTCGACTACTCGTGCCACGCCTGTGCGGACGTTGACTCCATCCTTGGTGAGGACCTGACGACCTGGGCGTCTCAGGGCCACTACAACCTCGAGCTTCAGCCCGTCATCACCGTGAACATGGACTACCTCAAGCCCGCCACGGGCGCCTCCCTGGTCGTCGCCCAGAAGGCGCCGGACAAGTGGATCGAATTCCACCACGCGCTCCTGGCCTACTTCCGCACCCAGTTCCAGTCAGGTAACGGCACGGTCGTTCGGAACATGGATGCCTCCTGGAAGCAGGTCAAGCAGATCGCCAGCGAGGTTGGCGTCCCCGAGGACGTCATCGCCACCTTCCCGGTCAATGCAGTTGAGTCCTACCTCAAGGACTCCTCTGCCGCCTGGAGTGGCGCGACCTACGAAGGCCGCGATCCCCAGAAGCTGGGCACCCCCGAGTTCGTCAAGGATCACGCCCGCGTTGTGCCCCTGGGCTCCACCCTGGAAGAGACCCGAGAGTCCTTCAAGCAGCTTTTCGCCATCGATGAGACCTCCACTCCGACGACCTCGATTCTCACTGAGCCCGGAGCGACGCCGCCCGCCCAGAGCGGCGCCGAGGAATCGCAAAGCGGCGAAACGACGACCGGCTCCGACTGAGTCTCTCGTAGCGATGGGGTGGGACCGATGCGTCGGTCCCACCCCATCGTCATATCCATCGGCGTCGCGAGCGCGTTCCCCGTCCGAGCGTGAACGCGCGGTGCATCTCATTCCCGCCCGCGCGCACCCACCCCAACCTATGGCACACTAGTGACCGCCGCCGGCTTAGCTCAGTTGGTAGAGCAGCTGTCTTGTAAACAGCAGGTCATCGGTTCGAGTCCGATAGCCGGCTCCACGGAGTCCTCACCGCGGCACCGATGTCGCGCAACCCAGCCACGGCCTCGTCACGAAGACGACGGGCGAGCCTACCCCAGCGACCAGTCCACGCCCCGCGCCCCCTGAGCCTCCAGGAGCTCGTTCGCGCGCGAGAACGGGCGTGACCCGAAGAAGCCGCGATACGCCGACAGGGGAGACGGATGCGGGGAAGCGATGATCGGCGTGTCACCCAGGCGAGGCGTCAACGACTGAGCGTCCTTACCCCACAGGATCGCCACGAGCGGAGCAGACGAACCATCCTGCCGACGACGAGACACCAGCGCGTCAATCGCGCACTGCGTGACCTCCTCCCAGCCACGCCCGCGATGCGACGCCGGCGCGCCCGGGCGCACCGTCAGCACGCGGTTGAGCAGGCACACACCCTGCTCACTCCACCCCGTCAGATCGCCCGACGTCGGCGTCGCACACCCCACATCCTCCGTCAGCTCTCGGAAGATATTGACCAGAGACCTGGGAATCTCGACACCCGGGTGAACCGAGAAAGACAAGCCCATCGCGTGGCCCGGCGTCGGATACGGGTCCTGCCCCACAATCAGCACCTTCACCTGATCAAAGGGGTACGTGAACGCGCGCAGCACATCCGTGCCGGCGGGCAAATATCCGCGCCCCTCTTTGACCTCTGCGGCCAACATCGCGCCCAACTCGTGGACGCGGTCCTCGACCGGAGCGAGCGCTCGGGCCCAGCCCGGGTCAATCAAATCAGCCAACGGACGCGGATTGTATTCACTCATGACACCAGCCTAACCCTGCACATGGTGCCACACACTTCCCGCGTGCCACACGAGCCAGTCCAGCTCTTTTCCGATAGTCTGATGACGTGAGCTCTTCGTACCCCAGGGATGAATTTGACCGTGCCGGTGAAGACATGCCGGTCGGCATGCACCGCCCCAAGCCGTCCACGTGGAAGAACGTGTGGCCCTTCCTGGCCATCCTCGTGATCGTTCCCGCGCTCGGCTGGGCGGCAGCAACCGCCCTGTCGCCCCACCAGGACACGACCGTCAAAGTGGCGCCCGGCCCCACGGCTTCGAGCAGCGCCGCCGCGCCCGCCCCGAGCGCGCCCAGCAGCCCCGCCGCGCCCTCCGCCGCTCAGAGTGGAACCACGCCCTCGCCGAGCCCCTCCTCCTCGTCTGCGTCCTCGCAGCCGGATCACGGCGCGGCCATCCAGGTGCTCAACGGCACCGAAACCCAGGGGTACGCGGCCGCCCAAGCCGGCATCCTCAACCAGGCGGGCTACGCCGGAACCTCCGCGGCCAACGCCGACGGCTGGACCACGCAGACATCGACCGTCTTCTACGAGGATCCCAGCATGGAGGCCACCGCGCGGGACATTGCCTCCAAGCTTGGCATTAGCGCGGTCCGCCAGCAAAGCGGCCTGGGCGACCCTGACGTGGTCGTCGTCCTGCGCTAACGCTCACCGTATCGTCACTGAGCCGCCCGGCCCCACGTGGGGCCGGGCGGCTTGTCAAGTCCCGGGTTTGGGGGCGTTTAAGCCGTTTCCTGTCGTGTCGTCGTGGCATGATTCCGCGCGAGGTGGCTGCCTGGGTGGGTGTCTTGTGGGCTTGAGTTGTCTTCTGCTGAGTGTCCTTTGCGATGCCTTTGTCGTGCCTTTGGGGCCCTGTGTAGTGCCTGATGCTGTGGTGCCTTACGTTGTAGTGCCTGACGCTGTGGTGCCTTTGAGATGCCTTTGTGGCGCCCCGTGTTGTGGTTCCTCAGAAATGTCGCACGTAATTCCCTCACGTGTATTTCAAACATTGAAATCACATCGTTGGAATTCTGCGGTTTTCTCGATACCTATGAAAAGTTAGGGTACCCAAATTACGTGCGAGTTTTGGTTGATGAGGCGCCCAAGGCGAACTCCTGTGTTCGGTCGTCGTCCCACGACACTGCCCACGATCCCCGGGACGCTTCGAACACCACCCCCACACCCCACAATGCGAAGAGCCGGTTAATCTCCGCCGCAGTTGGCGTGCCTCCTTGCGGGCGTGACTCACACTCGAGAGCGCCCGATCGCCTTAGTCCAGCCGCTCCTGCCCCGCGAGAAGCTGCGCGAGATACAGGTCGAGGGGGCGCGTGACCTTCAGCGAACGTTCATCGCCCGCGACCGTGTGCACGACTGCGCCGATCGCCTCAACCAGGCCGGCGTCGTCCGTGGCCGCCACGGCCTCGTCCGCCCCTAGGGAGGCACCCGCCTCGTGCGCGCGCGTGAGCACGTCCCAGCGGAAGCCCTGCGGCGTCTGCACGGCGACCATGTCCGCGCGCCGGGGCGTGCCGGTAACGACGCCCGAGGCATCCACCGACTTGAGGGTATCGGTGACGGGCAGGACGGGAATAACGGCACCCGCGCCCGCGCGCACCGCATCGATGACGCGCGCCGTCACCTGCGCAGGCGTCAGGGGGCGAGCCGCATCATGCACGAGAACGACGTCACCCGGATTGCGCTGACCCAAGGCGGCCAGACCCAGGGCGACTGACGCCTGACGGGAACGATCAGAGCCGGCCACGACGTCCACGCCGCCGATGTCGGCGATCCCCGCGCGGAATTCATCAAGGGAGGCGGCCGGGGCCGTCACGACAATCGTCCCCACTCCCCCGGCACGTAGGCCACGGGCCGCCCACCAAACAAGGGGGCGACCCGATAATTCGACGAGGGCCTTGGGCACCTCGCAGCCCAGGCGCGAGCCCGAACCGGCGGCCGTCAGGACCGCGCAGGCCTCACTCAGCGGTGGCATCGTCATCGATCTCGATGCGACCCTCCGCCAGGACGGCGTCAAGGCGCTCAGCGGCGACCGTCTTGTCGATGTTGCGCGCCAGAGCCAGCTCGGAGGTGAGGATACCGCGCGCCTTCGTCAGCATGCGCTTCTCGCCCGTGGACAGCTTCTTCAGATCATCGCGACGCGTCAGGTCCCGCACAACCTCGGCGACCTTCACGATATCGCCGGTCGCAATCTTCTCCTGGTTCGCCTTGAAACGACGCGACCAGTTCGTGGGCTCCTCAACGTAGGGGGCGCGCAGGACGGCGAGAACTTCCTCCAGGCCGTCCTCGTCGACAATGTCGCGAACGCCGACCAGGTCAACGTTCTCGGCGGGGACCTGAATCTCAAGATCGCCCTGGTTCACGCGCAGCTTGAGGTAGGTTCGCTCTTCACCACGAATAGTGCGCGTCATGACCTCTTCGATCGTGGCTGCGCCGTGGTGCGGGTAGACGACCGTCTGACCGATTTCGAACGACATGGATAGTCTCCTGGATGCTTGCGTGGATAGCACGACCTATTCTACCAGTTGCCTGACGAATGTCCCCGAGACGGCGCGAAAGGCCTACGTTACACCCATTCGAGGAACGACACAAACCAGCTTCAAGCAGGACCACAATTAGCCTCAGCGTGGGACCCCGGTCACGATCAGCTGGTCAGGTTTAGGGAATCCACCACAGTGTGCGAACTGCGCACACAAGCGGGTTTTTCACCAGCTCCGCGAGCGCCACCCACCGCGGTAAGCACCGCGGCAAGCACCCCCTGCGAACGATCCTCACTGGCCGCCCGGGAACCGCACCCGCGGGCATGACGAAGCCCTGGCCTCGTCCATGAGACGAGACCAGGGCTACGCTCAGCTCACTTGCCCTGGTTGGCGACCGCGGCGATCTTCGCCTCGGCCTCGGGATCCAGGTAGGTGCCGCCCTTCTTGATGGGCTTGAGGGTCTCCTCGTCGAGCTCGTACACCAGCGGGATGCCGGTGGGGATGTTGACGCCGGCGATGTCCTCGTCGGAGATCTCATCCAGGTGCTTGACGATGGCGCGCAGGGAGTTGCCGTGCGCGGCGATCATGACGGTCTTGCCGGTCTTGATCGCGGGAACGATGGTCTCATCCCAGTAGGGCAGCAGACGCGCGATGACGTCCTTGAGGCACTCGCTCATGGGGACGGGCTCGCCGGCGTAGCGCGGGTCGGTGTCCTGCGAGAACTCCGAGCCAGCCTCGATGGCGGGCGGGGCCACGTCGAAGGAACGGCGCCACAGCATGAACTGCTCTTCGCCGTACTCGTCGCGGATTTCCTTCTTGTTCTTACCCTGGAGCGCACCGTAGTGACGCTCGTTGAGGCGCCAGTTGCGCTCAACGGGGATCCAGTGGCGATCGGCAGCGTCGAGAGCGAGGTTCGCGGTCATGATGGCGCGACGCAGCATCGACGTGAACAGGAGGTCGGGCGTCACGCCCGCTTCCTTGAGGAGCTCGCCACCGTGGGTAGCCTCCGCGCGGCCCTTGTCCGACAGCGGAACATCCACCCAACCGGTGAAGAGGTTCTTTGCATTCCATTCGCTCTCGCCGTGGCGGAGCAGCACCAGTTTGTAGCTCATGTCTCTATTCTCCCACAGTCGAGGCCAAGCTCCTACATTCCGTGTCGTTGATCACGCCACAGCGTGAGACTCGCGCGCCTCGCTCTTTTCCACGGACGAGGCCGGGGCCTCGTCCCCGGTTTCCCCACCCCCACCGCGTCCCGGGGGTCCCCCTGATTAACCCCTGAACACCCGCCCACTTTCCCCCTGAGATCCGCACACAATCAATGCTTTATATGATTACTCGAACAGTATGCGCCCCTTATTTTGTCCCCTACGGTTGAACCATGACCATCACACGACGCACCCTGACAGCGGCCGCCGTTATCACCGCGGCCACCCTCGCCCTGGGCGCCTGCGGATCCTCCAAGCCGAAGAACGCAGACGCCACCCCTGCCCCCGCCCCTGAGGCAACCACCGAGGCCCCGACGCCGACCCCGGCCGCCTCAGCCACGGCCTCGTCCGTGGCCACGGTACCCGGATACCGCCCCGGCGAAATCCCCCCAATCCCCCTCTTCTCCCTGCCCGCTATCGACGTCTTTGCCTCCAACGCTGACAAGGCCGTCATCGATTCCGCCTCTTCGCAGCTGGCCTCCGTCGAGGGCGTGACCGTCTCGCCTGCCAAGTGCGATGGCTCGTCCCCGATCTCGGGATCCACGGTCTTCGGCGGCGACGGATCGGCCGCCTCCTCCTCCGCGGGCAGCACCGTCGTCAACGGCGGCGACGGCTCCGGCGTCATTACCGAAGGCTCCACGACCATCACCTACGCGGGCGACGGCTCGGGCACCTACACGAACATGACGACGATGCTCACGATCACCGTCGACGCCGACGGCTCCGGCACCTACACGACCCCGTCAACGACCTTCACGCTGGACGGCAAGGGTCAGGGCACCTACACCGACACCGCCTCCGGCGAGACAATCACCAACAACGGCGACGGCTCCGGCACGCACACCACGCGCACCGTCACCGTCATCAACAACGGCGACGGCACCGGCAGCTACACGGGCCCGTCCCTGACCATCATCAACAACGGCGACGGCACCGCCCAGGTCAACGGCCAGACCATCAAGGACGCGCCGAAGGTTGACAAGGCCGCCAAGCTCGGCACGTTCCCGCCCGTCGAATCCCTCAAGCCCGTCGAATCCTGCGGCACCCTCATCACCCTGGAGGACGGTGTCCTCTTCGACTTCGGCAAGTCCGACATCCGCGCCAACGCCGCGCAAACCCTGGGCAAGCTCGCCACCGTGCTCACCAACGCCAAGGTGCCCGCCGCCCACGTCTACGGCCACACCGATTCCGTCTCCGACGAGGCTTTCAACCAGCAACTGTCCGAAGCCCGCGCGAACGCCGTGTCCGGCGAACTAAAGAAGGACGGCGTCACCGCCACCATGGACGCAACCGGATACGGCGAGTCCAAGCCCGTGGCCCCCAACGAAAACGCCGACGGCTCCGACAACCCCGCCGGACGAGCCCTCAACCGCCGCGTCGAGATTTTCATCCCCGCTTTCTAGTACCCTCCTCCGAGGCCCCCGCGGCTGCTCCCACGGCCGCCGCCCAGGACGCCGCGGGCACCCTGACCGTCAACGGGTCCAACGAGCACGTGTCCGTGCCCGCGGGCACCACCATGATCATCGTCAACGGTTCCAACAACCACATTGACGGCGGCGCACTCGCCGAGATCACCGTTTCCGGCTCCAACAACGCCATCGACGTTGAGTCCGTGCAGCACGTGTCCCTCACCGGCTCGAACAACGCCATCGAGTACAAGAAGGGCAACGCCCCTCAGGTCAGCGACATGGGCGCGAATAACGAAGTCTCTATGAGCGACTGAGACAGCAACAATAATCGGGGGGTGCAGGTTATCCTGCACCCCCCGATTAGTGTGTATCGATCAGGCATGCGCCTTGCGGTAGGCCTCGACGATCGGGGCGGGAATACGACCGCGATCAGAAACATCCATGCCCTGTGCCTGCGCCCACGTGCGAATCTTCGCGTTCTCGAGGCGCTGGTTCGGGTTACCCGCATTGCCGCGGCGGCGGGTCGAGCCAACCTTACGACCAGCCTTAATGTAGGGCTGAATAGCCTCGGCGAATTCCTCGAAATGCTCGCGGTTCAGATCAATCTCGTACGAGGCGCCATTAAAGGCGAAACGCACGGTCTGATCGGCGGGCGAACCGTCGAAATCGTCGACAACTTCCACGACCTTCGTCGTCTTCTTCATGATCTATTCCTCCTGAGGGATCAAGAATTCCACATTCCAACCATCAGCGGAATTCATTACATTTAGAATAGCTCAATATTCTCTCCATTTCTCACTATTCTGTTCCGACCTTAAACGTGAGTTAGATAGCACCAACCAACACCTATCGGTAATTGAAAGTTATACTCGTCAGCAGACCTGAGGCTGGGGAGGCCTCGACCAGCAACACAGAACCGAGGAGACACCGTGAGCGGAGCGCACCACCACCGAGCGGCGGCATGGGAGCTCTACTTCACCACCACGGCTCGCCTCACCGAACGCATCGAAGCCGCCCTCAAATGCCAAGCGGGCCTCTCCATGCCCGAATACTCCGTCCTCCTCATGACCGACCGCGCGGGCGAGGCTGGCATCCGCCCCTCCATCCTGGCGCACAGAGTCGTCTTCTCGCGCTCGCGCCTCACCCACACGATGAAGCGCCTCGAATCGCGCGGACTCGTCTCCCGCCGCCCCTGTCAGGGCGACGGACGCGGAGGCCTCGTCTTCCTGACCGAGGCCGGCAAGCAGCTCTTCGACGAGGCCGCCCTCGTCCAGCGCGACGTCATCCGCCGCCTCTTCCTCGACGACATCACACCCGAGGAAATCGACATGCTCACCGGAATGTTCACCCGCGTCAGCGCGCGCATCGACGCCGACACCCCATGCCCGTGACAACCCGTCGCTTTGCGGTCGCAACCCTGGCCACCGGGGTCATCGCAGGCCTCGTCGGCCTGGCGTGCAAGCACATTCTCCACTGGGTCCAAGCCCTCGCCTGGGACATGCACGGCGGTACCCTCCTGGAGGCCGCGAGCGCCGTCTCCCCCACGCGCCGCGTCCTCGTCCTCACGCTCGGCGGACTCATCGGCGCCCTCTCGTGGTTCCTCCTCTTCCGGCGCAACAAGGCCATCACATCCGTATCTGCCGCCGTGGGGGGCACGCCAATGCCCCCGCTCCGCGCCACCTGGCACGCCCTGACCCAGATCATCATCGTGAGCCTGGGCGCGTCCGTCGGACGCGAAGTCGCCCCGCGCGAAATGGCCGCCGCCTTCGCGGCCGCAGCCGCCGACCGACTCAGCCTGACCCCCGAAGACCGGCGCATCATCGTCGCATGCGGCGCAGGCGCTGGCCTGGCCGCCGTCTACTCGATCCCCCTATCGGGCGCGATCTACACCCTCGAGATCCTCCTCGTGTCCCGCTCGGGGCGCGCGGTTGCCCCCGCCTTCTGCACGTCCGCGATTGCCGTCCTCATCTCCACCGGCGTCACGAGGCCTGCGCCCTTTTATAGCGTCCCCACCCTCACGCCGTCCCTGTCCCTGACCGTCTTCGCGGCCCTCGCCGGGCCTCTCCTCGGCGCCGCCGGGTGGGCGTTCAAGCAGGCCGTCGCGCGCGTCAGCTCTGATCGACCACGCGACTGGCGACTGCTCGTGGCGCTTCCCATGGCCTCGTTCCTCGTTGGCGTCATCGCCGTGTGGGTCCCCTCGGTGCTCGGCAACGGGCAGGCCAGCGCCCAGACCCAATTCGACGCGACATGGGCGGCCGGGGCTGGCCTCGGCGTCGCTGCGCTGGTACTCGCCGCCAAGACGCTGACAACCTTCCTGACGATCCGCGCCGGAGGCTGGGGCGGCGTCCTCACGCCCGCGGTCGCACTCGGCGCCGGCATCGGGGCCGTCATCGGCCTGCCATGGGCAGCCGCGTGGCCCGGGTCCGAAGTCGCCGCCTTCGCCTTCATCGGGGCCGCCGCGTTCCTCGGCGCGTCCATGAACGCGCCTTTCACCGGCCTGATCCTGGTCATCGAGTTCACCGCACAGGGACCCACGATCCTCGTGCCCGCCGCCCTCGCCGTCGGCGGAGCCACCGCGGCCACGGCTTGGCTGAGCCGCCGCACCCGCCCGGGCGCATAACCTGCACCAGGCTCTGGGGGCCCGCCGATTGCCCGCACCCGGACCTAGAGAATAGTTCCCCAACAATGTCGCACGTAATTCCCCCAACAGTATTTCAAACATTGAATTCACAGCGTTGGAATTGCAACGTTTTCTGACATAACTAAAAACTGACCCAATTAAATTACGTGCGAGATTTGTGGGTAAGGTACCAGAGCGGCACCAGAGCGGCACCAGTGGGCACCAGAGCGGCGTCAGATCTGCGCGAGCGCCTGGTCCAGGTCCGCGATCAGATCCCGCACATCCTCCAGGCCGACCGCGAGGCGCAGGAGCGTGCCGGGCACGCCGCCCACGCCGCCGACACGCGTCGAGTGGGTCATGATCGCGGGGTGTTCGATGAGGGACTCGGGGGCGCCCAGGGACGCGGCCAGAGCGAACATGCGCGTGCGCGTCGTCAGCTCGAGCGCCGCTTCCTCCGTGGCGACCTGGAAGGAGAGGACCCCGCCCACGCCAGCCGAGTTCTGACGCTGAGCCAGCTCGTAGCCCGGGTCCGAGGCCAGCCCCGGATAGTGGACGGCACTCACTTTGGGGTGGGTGGCCAGGAACTCGGCGACCTTCTGGGCGTTCGCACAGTGTCGCTCCACGCGCAGCGCCAGGGTCTTCAGGCCGCGGTGGGCCAGGTACGTGTCGCGCGGAGACGGCACATGTCCGAGGGCCATCTGCAGCTTCACGGCCTCGGCGGCCGCGTCGCGCTCACCGAAGAAGGGCTCGACGTGCGCGGGCAGCTCCAGGCCATCGCGCAGGATGAACGCACCGCCGACCACGTCGGAGTGGCCGCCCACGTACTTGGTCGTCGAGTGCACGACGACGTCCGCGCCCAGCTCGAGGGGGCGCTGCAGGACCGGCGTGGCGAAGGTGTTGTCCACAATCAGCAGGCCGCCGACCTCGTGCGTGAGGGCCGCAATCGCAGCGATATCCGTGACCAACAGGAACGGGTTCGAGGGCGTCTCCACCCACACAATCTGCGGGCGCGAACCACGGATCACGCGCTCGGCCTCGGCCAGGTCGGTCAGGTCCGCCGCCTGGGAGGTGATGCCCTCGGCGGGCTTGATGACACTCAGGAGCTTGTGGGTGCCGCCGTACACGTCGGTCGAATGCACGACGTGGTCGCCGGGGCGCGCCAGCAGGCGGATCACCGTGTCCTCGGCGCTCATGCCCGACGGGAACGCGAAGCCGTGCGTCGCCCCCTCCAGGGCCGCGAGCGCGCCCGCGAACGCGTTGGTCGTCGGGTTGCCGCAGCGCCCATACTCATATCCGCTGCGCAGTTCGCCGGGCCGATCCTGCACGAACGTCGATGCGACGTGAATCGGAGGCACCACATCACCCGTGATGGGGTCGGGGTCGAACCCGGCGTGGATGGCCAGCGTGGAGAAGGTCGTACAGTCAGGCGTGCTCATGCCTCCACGCTACGAGGCCTGGGCCACCTCGCGCTTACGGGCGCCACCGAGCGGTCAATTGTGACAGCATCCGAGGGCAGCGCCCGGCGCTGCTGACAGATCCACGTTGCCCATCAAGTCGCGACGCTCGCGGATAGGAAAAGAGCTGACGGATAGGTTATGAACACGCGGATAGCTTAGTAACCTATCCGCAAGCGAATAACCTATCCGCGTGGGCACAACCTATCCGCGATATGCGCACAAACTCTCTCATGTACACACGGTCGGACCGGCGCGCGCACCTCATGTCGGGTTGACGTGCGTTTCTACACCCAGCCGGCCAGCGCGATGCGCGCCTGCTCCTCCAGGGACGCGACCGCACCCTCGGAGTCATTGCCCCACGGCACGTAGTGGAAGTCCCCTCCCCCGGCCTCAACAAAGGTCTCGCGGTTGAGCTGATCGATCTCCTCGAGCGTCTCCAGGCAATCCGCCATGAAGCCCGGGCAGATGACGTCCACGCGCGGGCACTTCGCGGCACCCAGCTCGGCCATCTCCTCGATCGTCTGCGGGCCCAGCCACTCGGCTCGGCCAAACACGGACTGGAAGGTGGCCGTCAGGGACCCCATCGCTAGGCCCAAGCGCGACTCGAGGGCGGCGACCGTGCGGCGGCACTCGGCGCGGTAGGGGTCCCCGGCCTCGTCCATGGCGACCGGGATCGAATGGAAGGACACGACGACGCGGTCCCCCGTCAGGAAGTTCGGGCGACCCACGCGCGCCCAGTGCGCCTCGAGCGCGGTGGCGAGCGCCTCGATGTACGCGGGGGCGGCGGGGAAGGACCGGTGCAGGCGCAGCTCGAAGCCGTCGCGGTTGCGGCCGATCCACTGGGCGACCGCGTCGTTGATCGACGTCACCGTCGAGGCCGCGTACTGCGGGTAGGCGGGCAAGATCGCCACGCGGCGAACCCCCTCGGCGTGCAGGCGGTCCAGGACCGAGCCGATGGAGGGCTGTCCGTAGCGCATCGCGACCTCGACGCGCACGCCCGGCAGGCACTCGTCGAGGAGTCGGGCCTGCTCGCGGGTGTAGTGCATGAGCGGCGAGCCCTGGTCCATCCAGATGCTGCGGTACTTGCCGGCAACCTCGCGCGGTCGGACCCGCAGGATGATGCCCTCCAGGATGGGCTTCCACAGGAGCGGGCTCATCTCGATGACGCGGCGGTCGGAGAGGAACTCACGCAGGAAGGCGCGCACCGGGCCGGGCTCGGGAGCGGTCGGCGTCCCCAGGTTGACCAGGACGAGGGCGGGCTGCGCCTCGCCATGGTGCGCATGGATTGACGTCGAGGTGGTGGTTGCTGCTTCCTGGGAGTTCGTCACGCCACCAGCCTAATGTTCGTGTCAGTGCGTGTCGCTGACGCTGTGTCACCTCCCGGGACGCCGCGCAGCCGTGCGTGTTCTCGGCGGGTTAAGGAACGGACGAGGCCATGGCCGGCTTCGTCGGGTCACCGCCGCGCGGGGTCGACGCCCGATGTCGCCACGCGTTGCCCGGCCGCGTATGTACGAGGGTGCCCCGCCTGAGAGACAGGCGGGGCACCCCGATGTTATTCACACGAGCCTACGCGACTCGCTTCCTCCTCATGGAGGCGTGCGACTCAGGCCTGGCCGTTCTGCGAACGGATGAACCACGCCTGCTGCTCGAGGCGGCGGATGTAGTCGTTGAGGATGTCGGCGGAGGCAGAGTCCTCGGCGTCGACCTTCTCGTGCACGTCGCGCATGGTGCCGACGGTCGCGTTGATGGCGGCGACGGCGAGCTCCTCGGCGTCATCGGTCTTGACGAGCGTCTCGGGGACGGTCGGGAGGGTGTTGCGCTGGGCGACAACCTCGGGCAGGCCGTTGGGGACGACCTGGAGGGCGCGCATGCGCTCGGCGATCTCGTCGGATGCCTCGCGGGCGATGTCAACGACATCGTCAAGGTACAGGTGGAGCGAGCGGAAGCCCTCGCCCGTGATGTTCCAGTGCAGCTGCTTGCCCACGAGGGACAGAGCGGTCACGTCGGTGAGGACCTTCTGCAGGTTGCCTGCGAGAACGTCGGAAGCCTTGAAACCAGTGGACTCAACGGTCATGATGAATCTCCTCTACGTATCATTTCGGTGCGGGTTTAGCCCTTGTGAGGCCGTGCCCTTCGGACACATCTATGATGGTCCCTTGGTCCCACAATTTCTAGTGCTATCCACCAGTTAGTCAAATGTTTCACGATTATGTCAAGGTCGGGAATAGAGCCGTCGTTTTAGGCGTTTTTACGTCATTAGGACCTTTGCCCTATGGGATAGGATCGCCTAACCAATCTTCCACGAGGCCGTGGTAGCCTCATAAGTTCGCTCAAGCACCCGTGACCGGATGCGATGCGCGGGCCGACACACCCCCAACCCCTTTCCTCCGCCTGCTCAGGCACCTCTGACCACAGGCGGCTGGCGAGGTGACATTCTTCACCTGATGGCCATTATCTTTGGAATCACCCGCGCGGGCTAGTGGGCGTGGAATAGCCGAGCAAACCGGCGGGGCCAGCGGTCGGTGGCGCGCCGACATCTCGATGAGACAACAGCCTGGGAGTATGAGGTGTCGCGCGGCACCTATGGTACCCCTGACATCCACCGCACTGTGCGACGCTTGGAGATCACCGTGGGCGTGCGGGCAGTCGCAAAGTAGATGCACCGCCAAAGCCGGACAGGCTGAAACAAACACCCGTACCAGAGTGGACGCGGCGGGCGGCCCCCAGTGAACCATGAGGATCACTGGAAGCCGCCTGTTTTGCCCGCGGCCCACGCCATATCCCTGGTGGGACGCGCATTTCGCCTCCCTAAAAGCCGGGTCAGGCCCAGCCCCGTTCAAAGTTCCGGCCGGGCTGCGGGTTTATTCGTGCCTGATATTGCCTGACACCCAACAACGAGGTGTCGGTCGGGGTACCTCACCTCAATTTGATACTGAGCTCGTCACAGGTTTGACAACCTATGCACTTCAAGACATCCTTCACAGAATAGTTTCACTTCTCTCTATTTGAAGAGGGCCCTATGAACCAACCACCGGCCGCAACGACTCAAAATTTCCATACGCTATCTATGGATGTGCACCCACGCATCATCGATAGCGCCCTTCTTTCATTACATAGGAGGTACATTTTCAAAGGCGCACAACGTGGCACCATAGGGGAGCTAGGGCAAGGTCCTTACCTGACATCTCATCAAGCTTTTCACATTACAATCGTAACTATGCCGTGCAAACAATATGTTTCAAAGGTAACTGTCGACTTCGACTCTTCAACAATTCGGCCGCAGGAGCTACATATACTGTTGGCCAATACCTATCCGAGTCCGATTCCAGAAACCTGACCCTCTTTGTTTGCCCTGGCGTGGGCTATAGGAACGCTCATATCCTCGTTCGAAAGCAGATTGACAGCCTGACAATTCATGGATCTCAGTAGATCACAACTCTCAACCAACTAGCTCCGCCATGCTGTACAATGGAGTGGAAAGCCGCTGCTTTTACTCCAAGGTTCACATCTACGCATAAGAAAGATGATACCAATGGTTGAGAAAATTCTCTTAGCAATTGAAGCCATGTCCGAAGTTGACGAAATGGCTGCTGCTGCAGACAAGCATGGATATCACCTTCGAGTTTTAGCTGAGGATGCTGCATACTACGGTGATACCGAAGCAGAGATGGTCACTTTCCCCACCAGGAATCACGACGAATTGGCCACCTATATTGAAAAGAACCGTGCGTCAATCGCCCAGGTTTTCAGCGTCACCGACACGTGGGGTGTCATCGCATCAAAAATTCGCGATAAATTCGGCTTCCTCCAGTTTGGTGACACAGCAAAGCTTGAGTTCTTTAGGGACAAAGAAGCTGTTGAATCCGCACTCATTGCACATGGATTCGCCAGACGCTCAAATTCATGGCCAAAGGTCATGAAACTACGAAACGGTACGGGTAAAATCGGCGTCTACTTCGCACAGTCTGAAGATGAAGTAACCAAGATTGTCAACATCTCTGGCTACAAAAGAGATGACTTCGTTGTTCAAGATTTCTACTTCGGACCAGCTTATTCTGCGGAAGTATGGCGAGATACCCACCACGAGATCTTCTTCGGCATCACCAATCGGATCTTATCTTCCCCGCCATACTTCACTGAGCGAGTCAAATCATTTCCATGGGCCGCAGATTCCCAATGGGAGACAAAAGTTAGAGAATGGGCCTTTCAGCTTCTTCGCACTTTAGATTACACTCTTGGTTTGGCACACATCGAATTCATCGAGACGTCTAATGGTTTTCGGCTGGTTGAAATCAATGCGCGAATGGCAGGAGCACTGATCACACCCGGTATCCTGGCGACAACGAACTTCAATCCGTACGCCATGGCAGTTCACCAGGCACTAGACGTCCCGCTGTGCGAAGTCATGAATCGAGAGATACGGGGCGGATACTCTCATGTCAGCGTTTACGCTACAAGCACCGGAACCATCGCATCAATTCACGGCATCGATCAACTGGTGCACAATCCCGGAGCGCCCACGTGGGTACCTTCTCGTGAGATCGGTGATCGTATCGTCGAGGTTGGAACGTATCGGTCTCGCATCGGCAACCTCATGGCGACCGGCGAAACCGCTGCGATCGCGCAAGATAGAGCGATTAGCGCTTCGAGCTTAATTTCAGTACGAATCTCAACAGGCGGAACTACGCATGTTTAAGAAAGGACCAAAACTCACGTCTTACATTCTGCTAGTGGCAATAACTATTAGCGGAATCTCTACCTTTATGGGCAGTGTCATAGGGTGTAAGCAATTTGTGTGGTAGCAGTGCTGTTGGAGGGGCTGGTTGTGAGCTGTCGTCGGATGCTTGGAGTCGAGGATCGTGCGGCGATCATGGCGGGGGTGGATG
>ERZ772935.252-NODE-252-length-21899-cov-9.336980_pt1 | contig 21899 bp, 14 predicted proteins | sample MGYA00511683_ERZ772935 | MGnify/ENA primary metagenome ERZ772935 (study PRJEB29015, sample SAMEA2738086) | human oral metagenome | biome: human oral; feature: human-associated habitat; material: saliva | place: China | collected 2228 ...
TGGCACGTGTGAAGCGCGCGGTTAACGCGCACAAGAAGCGCCGTACTATTCTCGATCGTGCATCCGGCTACCGCGGTCAGCGTTCTCGCCTGTACCGTAAGGCTAAGGAGCAGGTCACTCACTCGCTGGTTTACAGCTACGACCACCGTCGTAAGAAGAAGGGTGACTTCCGTCGCCTGTGGATTCAGCGTATTAACGCTGCTTCCCGCGCACAGGGCCTGACCTACAACCGCTTCATCCAGGGCCTGAAGGCTGCTGGTGTTGAGGTTGACCGCCGTATGCTGGCTGAGCTGGCTGTTAACGAGCCCGCTGCCTTCAACGCACTGGTTGAGATTGCTAAGAACAACCTGCCCGAGGACACCTCGGCTCCCAAGGCTTAATGAGCCTAGGTTGTGTTCTTACCTCGAAAATCTAGGTTCGGGGTAGGATGCTTAAGCGTCGTGAGCGGCCGTCTGCACTTTTGAGTGTGGGCGGCCGCTTTCTGCGTATCTGGGGTTGTGCGTGTGACTGTTCTGCGTTTTTGGGTGCGCCTTTGCCTGTACCCTTTAAGAGTGAACTTTTTTGAACGTATTAGTACCCCCGTTGTGATGTCCAATCCGCAGGCAGATCGTGTGCGCGATATTGCGAAGCTGCGTACCCGCGCTACCCGCACGAAGAAGGGCCAGTTCCTGGTGGAAGGTCCGCAGGCTGTGCGTGAGGCGTTGAAGGCGCATCTGAAGAAGCCGATTCTGGATGCTGTCTACGTTACGGAGGCGGCTTTTGACCGTCATGAGGATATTGCTGAGCTGCTGGAGCAGGTGTACGGCACTCCTACCCCGGAGGAGGGTCGCCGCGTTTTTATGCGTGTGGTGACCGATGAGGTGCTGGAGGCGATGGCTGATTCGGTGAGCCCGCAGGGTATTATTGCGGTTTCCTTTATGGTGGATGCGTCGTTCTCGCTGCTGTGGGGTGAGGGCGCGTTGAACCCGAAGTTGATTGCTGTGCTGTCTCGTGTGCAGGATCCGGGTAATGCGGGCACTATTCTTCGTGTGGCTGATGCGGCCGGTGCTGACTTGGTGATTACGACTAAGGGTTCGGTGGATTTGTATAACCCGAAGACGGTGCGTTCTACTGCGGGTTCGCTGTTCCATGTGCCGATTATTCAGGGCGTGCAGCTGGAGGATTTCGCGGAGGATGTGAAGTCTCAGGGTACTGCTGTGCTGGCTGCTGACGGCTATGGTGCGGTGAATCTGCAGGAGCTGAGTGAGTACACTGCGGCTCGTCGTGCCGGTGTGGAGGCGAGTGCTCCTTCCGGTGTGAAGGGTAATTTTGATCTTTCGAAGCCGACGATGTGGCTTTTCGGGAATGAGGCGCAGGGCTTGAATGCTGAAGAGAAGGCTGCCGCCACGATGCGCGTGGCTGTTCCTGTCTATGGTTCGGCTGAGTCTTTGAATGTGGGTACGGCTGCTGCTGTGTGCCTGTATGCTTCGGCGATGGCTCAGCGCAGCGTTTCTCGCTAGGTTTTGGGCGGTTCGCGGCTGTGGCACAGCGGTGGGCCGCTTTAGCCTTATAGGTTTTAGAGTTTTAGTTGAGGGCTGAGAAAGGGAAATTATGTCTGCTCCTTCTGGTCATTCGGGTTCGGGCGCGATTATTGCTGCGCTGGGTGCGAACCTGGGTATTGCGGTGCTGAAGTTTTTGGCTTTTGCGCTGACTCGTTCTTCGTCGATGTTGGCGGAGGCTATTCACTCGGTGGCTGACTCGGGTAATCAGCTTCTGCTTCTTTTGGGCGGTCGCGCTTCGCAGAAGCAGGCTGATGAGGAACATCCGTTTGGTTATGGCCGTAACCGCTATATTTACGCGTTTATTGTTTCGATTATTATCTTTGCCCTGGGTGGCTTGTTCGCTCTGTATGAGGGTTATGAGAAGCTGCATGACCCGCACGGTATTACTGAGTGGCAGTGGGTTCCGGTGGCTGTTCTGGTGGGTTCGATCCTGCTGGAGGGTAACTCGTTCCGCGTGGCGGTGAAGGAGTCACGTGATCTGAAGGGCAAGCAGAGCTGGATGCGTTTCTTGCGTACTTCGAAGAACCCGGAGCTTCCGGTGCTTCTGCTGGAGGACGCGGGTGCGCTGCTGGGTCTGATTTTTGCGCTCTTTGGCGTGGGCCTGACTCTGTTGACCGGTAATGGTCTGTGGGATGCGTTCGGCACCCTGGCTATTGGTGTGCTGCTGGTCTTTATTGCTGTGTTCCTTGCGGTGGAGATGAAGTCGCTGATTTTGGGTGAGGCTGCTTCGCCGGAGGATTTGGCGAAGATTCGTGCGGCGATTGAGGACGGCGATAGCGAGCGCATTATCCACATTAAGACTGTGCATCTGGGTCCTGAGGAGATTCTGGTGGCGGCAAAGATTCGTATTCATGATGCTGACACCGGTCGTGCGGTAGCTGATGAGATTGACGCTGCTGAGGTGCGTATTCGTGAGGCTGTTCCTGCGGCGCGCATCATTTATTTGGAGCCGGATATTTTCCGGGCTTAGTTCTAGGAGATTTTCGTTATGACCGTTGAGATGATCGTTGATGGTTTGCTAAAGATTTTCGTTGGCCTGATCATTCTTTTGGTGTACCTGCGTCTGACTCACCGTTCTCAGGCGGGGCACCAGACCCCGATTGATACCATCGGCAACTTTGTCATCGGTGGTCTGATTGGTGGCGTGCTGTATAGCGAGCAGATTAGTCTGTTCTACTTCCTCGTCTACCTGGTGTTTACGCTGTGCATGATTCAGCTGCTGAACGTGGCGACGACGAAGATTCATTTTCTGCATATGGCGGTGCGTGAGCAGCGCGTGCCGGTCATTACGGATGGTGATATCGATATTAAGAGCTTCCAGCAGGCAGATGTGGTTCTTGATCCGATGCGCCTGATTGCTGACCTTCGTGCGCAGGGTATTTACGACCTGGAAGACATTGAGTTCGCTCAGATTGAACCGAACGGTGCGCTGAGCGTGATCCGTAAGGGTGACGGTGTGCCGAACTTTGCTCTGATTGTGAAGGGTACCTTGGTCACTCGCGATATTGCGGATGCGCACAAGACCGAGGATTGGGTGTACCTGCAGTTGCGTGCGGCTGAGGTCGAACTTGAGGATGTCTTCCTCATGGAGTTCAAGAACGGTAACCGCCTTCTGATTCTGCTGAATGATGGCACTAATATTCGCCGTGAGGTGGCAGAAGCCTCGAATATGAATGATAAGGAAGAAGAGTGGCAGGAAGGCGTGGAGGAAGCTCCTGAGCCGGAGGATACTGAGGATGCTAAGAAAGAAGTAGCGGAGCACGCTGCTGAGGATGCGCATCCGACGAAGGATTCTAAAGCGTAGAAGAAGGTAGAGAAAGATGAGTGAAGTGTCGCCCTCGTTTGAGGTTCAGGTGGTTGGCGCCGCCGTGGTTGATTCTTTGGAGGCTCCGACCCGTATGCTGGTGGCTCAGCGTTCTGAGCCGCAGACTGTTGCCGGCATGTGGGAGTTCCCGGGCGGTAAGGTCGAGCCGGGGGAGAGCTGCGAGCAGGCGCTGGTGCGTGAGCTGAAGGAGGAGCTGGGCGTGCAGGCGCGTTTGGGTGCTGAGGTGCCCGGCGCGTACCCGCAGGGCTGGCGTCTGAGCGAGCGTCTGGCGATGCGTGTGTTCTTTGCGGATATTCTTTCGGGTACTCCGGATACTTTGGAAGATCACAGCGCGCTGCGGTGGATGCCGTTGCCGAAGTCTAAGGATGACGCGCAGGCGTACGATGATTTGCTGGGTTTGCCGTGGATTCCTGCTGACTTCCCGATTGTGGAAGCGCTCCTGCAGCAGCTGCAGGACACTGGCACTGGTGAGGCGTAATCCTGGTGCTGTGGCGCTAAGACTCTGCGTTAGTTCTCAGCGTTAGTTCGTTGCGAGGCTAATTCGCCGTTGTGTGACACGTTCGCGGCGGTAACAGGATAAATTTTCTCTATCTTTTTTGACACTGTTTGAAGGCGGGATTCCCTGTGGGGAGTCCCGCCTTTATTCATATTTTGAGGGTGATTTATGCGCCAGGTGATTCTGACTTGTGTATTTGTTGGGGAGGGGATTTTGTCATATATGGGTTCGACACGGATACATACTTTGGAAACCAATCGGTAGGCGGGTAGTATTGAGGGAGAAATCACATACGTATTGGGAGACAATGATGACTGCTCAACCCCCGTTTGATCCGGGTGCCTACCGCTCCGACGCGGTTCCCTCGGACACTCAAGCTATTTATATTCAGGAAGGCGGCGCTGAGCCGCGCGGAATTCTGTTCCACTCGCCGACCAAGCACCCGAAGATTCTGCGTCTGCAGGAGATTATGATTGTCTCCGCGCTGCTCTGCTTGATCCACGGTGTTATTTCCTCGTTCGCACCGGATAACCTGTCCCCGCTGAAGGGTCTGCCGGAGTTCGGCGTTGCAGGCGGTATCGGCCTGCTGGTTGTTTCTGCGGTTGTGTACATTTGGGTGTACTTCACGATTCAGAAGGGCAAGCGTCTGGGCCTGACTGTCGGTCTGATTTTTGCAATTCTGGGTGCGTTCGTGGCGATTCTGTCTCTGATTGGTAATGTCATTGACGCTCAGCGTTACGGCTTCGTGCCCCTGTACGCGGCATGGTTCATTGCGAACGTGCTGTGGATTCGTGCTTCTTTTGACCCGGCTGTGAAGCAGGCTCTGAAGTAAGTACAACCCTTCAACACTGTTGTTGAGGCTATATACCTAAGAACGCCCGGATGGACTATCCGGGCGTTCTGCTGTTTACGCTTCCTTCTCTGGTCTAAAATGGATAGGATATGCGCCCGTCGCCTTCCCCTTGTCCCGCACCCTGTGTGGGTAGCCGGGGGAGAGCAGGCGGTGCTGCCTAAGGTGTATAACGAGCCAGCCGGCATAGTGCCGGTGGTATGCAGAGAAGAGTGACAATGACCGATTCCGTGCAGGAACACGAGGGTCTTAACGGCCCGGCTCAGGTTCTCGCCCGCATTGCGCAGGTTCTGGAGGAGAACCCCGAGAACGGTTTGGACGCTATCCGTGAGGCTTTTGAGGCTGAGCGTGAGCGTGCCAAGCAGGAGATTCGCGAGAAGGCTAAGGACTTTGACAGCCTCAAGGAGGTGCGCCTGAGCTTCTTCGGTGAGAAGGGCATCATGAGCATCGCTAACCGCCAGATGCGTGATCTTCAGAACCAGCACAAGGGCCCGGTGGGTAAGCTGATGGGTCAGGCTCGTGCAGCCCTGACTGAGGCTATTGAGGCTCGTACCGCTGAGCTGGAGGCTGAGCGTGAGGCTCGCATCCTGGCTGAGGAAGCTGTGGACGTTTCCGCTGCTTCACCTCGCCGTTCCCTGGGCGGCCGCCACCCGATTGCTCTGATGCAGGAGCGCCTGACTGATATTTTCGTCGGTATGGGTTGGGAAGTTGCTGACGGCCCGGAGCTGGAGTCTGAGTGGTACAACTTTGACGCTCTGAACATTAAGCCGGATCACCCGGCACGCGAAATGCAGGATACTTTCTACGTTGAGCCGAAGAACGCTCACCTGCTGCTGCGCACTCACACTTCGCCGGTGCAGATGCGCTCGCTGCTTTCGCGTGATCTGCCGCTGTACATTGTGTGCCCGGGTCAGGTTTACCGCACCGATGAGCTGGACGCGACCCACACCCCGGTCTTCCACCAGATTGAGGGCCTTGCCGTGGATAAGGGCCTGACCATGGCTGACCTGAAGGGCACCCTGGAGTACATGGCACGCGCCATGTTCGGTGAGGACGCTAAGATCCGCCTGCGCCCGAACTTCTTCCCGTTCACTGAGCCTTCCGCTGAGCTGGATTTGTGGCACCCGAACGCTAAGGGTGGCCCGCAGTGGATTGAGTGGGGTGGCTGCGGCATGGTGAACCCCAACGTTCTGCGTGCTGCGGGTATTGACCCTGAGGAGTACTCGGGCTTCGCCTTCGGTATGGGTATTGAACGTACCCTCATGTTCCGTAACAACGTCGCTGACATGCATGACATGGTTGAAGGCGACATCCGTTTCTCTGAGCAGTTCGGGATGGAGATCTAAATTATGCGTGTACCCCTGTCATGGCTGCGCGAGTTCGTGCCTGTAGCCGAGGATGCTTCGGCTGAAGATTTGATGGCAACCCTGGTGAAGGTTGGCCTGGAAGAAGAAGACGTTCACCGCCCCTCTGATGAGCTGTCCGGCCCGATTGTGGTTGGTCAGGTGCTCTCTATGGAACCGGAGACCCATTCGAACGGCAAGACCGTGAACTGGTGCCAGGTGCGTGTGGTTCCGGAGGGCCAGGAGCAGACTCTGACCGGTAAGGGCATTGAGCCTTCCGGCGTTCAGGGCATTATTTGTGGTGCCCACAATTTCGTACCCGGCGACAAGGTTGTTGTGACCCTGCCCGGCGCTGTTCTGCCCGGTGGTTTCGCGATTACTGCCCGTAAGACTTACGGTCACAAGTCGGCTGGCATGATTGCTTCGACTCGTGAGCTGGGTATTGGCGATGATCACGGCGGCATTCTGGTGCTTTCGACCCTGGGCCTGGACCCGGAGGTTGGCACCGACGCGATGGAGCTGCTGGGCCTGTACGATCAGGCTGCTGAGGTGAACGTGACCCCGGACCGTGGTTACGCGTTCTCTCTGCGCGGTATTGCTCGCGAGTGGTGCCACGCTACCGGTTCTTCCTTTGAGGATTTTGTGCTGGCGTACGGCGAGCGCGCCCCGGAGGCTAACGACGCCGGTCACCCGGTTGCTCTGCGTGATGATGCCCCGATTCACGGTAACCCCGCATGCACTCGCTTCGTGATGCGTGAGGTGTCGGGCGTGAAGGCGGATGCGCCGGTTCCGACCTGGATGTCTTCGCGTCTGCGTCTGGCGGGTGTGCGCTCGCTGTCGCTGCCGGTGGATATTTCGAACTACGTGATGCTGGAGACCGGTCAGCCTCTGCACTTCTACGATGCTGACAAGGTTCAGGGTGAGATTGTGGTGCGTCGCGCCGCTGCTGGCGAGAAGCTGGTGACCCTGGATGGTGTTGAGCGTACTCTGCACCCCGAGGATATTGTCATTGCTGATGATTCCGGCGTGATTGGTCTTGCCGGTGTGATGGGTGGCGCCTCGACTGAGGTGACCGATTCGACCACCCGCATTCTGGTGGAGTCTGCTCGTTTTGATGAGGTGTCGGTGGCTCGTACTGCTCGCCGTCACAAGCTGATTTCTGAATCCTCGAAGCGTTTTGAGCGTGGCGTGGATCCGCAGATTCAGGCTGCGGCTGCTCAGCGTGCGGTTGAGCTACTGGTTGAGCTGGCTGGTGCTCAGGTTGAGCCGGGTGTTACTGATGTGTCGCTCGGCTATGAGCCGGTCGTGATTGATCTGCCTGCTGACTACACTGCTGGTCGTATTGGCGTGGATTACTCGCCGGAGCAGATTGAGTCCTGCCTGCGTGAGATTGGCTGCTCGGTGGAGCGTACCGAGTCTGGTTACGCGGTGACTGTCCCCTCGTGGCGTACTGACCTGCGTGCGAAGGAGGACCTGACTGAGGAAATCGCACGTATTGACGGTTACGAGAACATCCCCTCGACTCTGCCGGTGGCTCCTGCGGGCCGCGGTTACACTCCGGAGCAGGCGGGTAAGCGTCGTGCGCTGAATGCGTTGGCGGCTTCGGGTCTGACTGAGGTTTTCGCGTACCCCTTCGTGTCGGCTGATGCGAATAACCTGTGGTCGGCTCCGTGGGTGAGCACCCCTGAGAACCCGGTGACTGAGGTTCCTTCGGTTCGCCTGGAGAACCCGATTTCTTCGGCTGAGGGCTGGATGCGCCGTTCGCTGCTGCCGGGCCTGGTTGAGGTTCTGAAGCGTAACCTGTCTCGCGGTTTCAAGAACCTGGCTATTTTTGAGGCGGGTCACGTGTTCATTCCGGGTGAGCAGCTGGGTTCGGAGTCTATTCCGCCGCTGGGTGCTCGCCCGTCGGATGAGGTTCTGGCTGATCTGAACGCCGGTATTCCGCAGCAGCCCACTTTCGTTGCTGGTCTGTTTGCAGGTACTGAGCACGAGGCGATGCCGGGTGCTGCTCCGCGCGCTTACGATTGGCGTGACGCTCTGGACGCTGTGCGTCTGGTGGCTGACGCTGTTTCGGCTGAGATTCAGGTGCGTAACGGTGTGCATACTGCGTTCCACCCGGGCCGTGTGGCTGAGGTTCTGAACGCTGCCGGTGAGCGTGTTGGTTTCGCTGGTGAGCTGCATCCGAAGCTTCTGCAGGAGCTGAACCTGCCTGAGCGTACTTGCGCGTTTGAGCTGGATTTCTCGGCGCTGTTTGCTGGTCGTGTTGAGGCGCGTCAGGCTACTCCGGTGCTGACTTTCCCGGCTGCTACTCAGGATGTGGCGCTTCTGGTGGACCGCGATCTGCCTGCTTCTGAGGTGGAGCGTGTTCTGCGTGAGGGCGCTGGCGAGCTGCTGGAGGACATCCGCGTCTTTGATGATTACCGCGGTGTCGGTATTGATGAGTCGAAGAAGTCTTTGGCGTTTGCTCTGCGTTTCCGCGCGCCGGATCGTACGCTGACTGCTGATGAGGCGTCGGCTGCTCGTGAGGCTGCTGTGGCTGCGGCTGTTGAGCAGCTGGGTGCGGAACCGCGTGTCTAACTGGGGCTGACCCTATGGCGTAATGCCTTGTGCTGACGGGGTGGGAGTTGTTGGCTCCCACCCCGTAGCTTTTGGTGTTGTGTAGCGGGTTTACCGGTGGGGTTGGTTTATGAAGCGTTGATAAGCGCTTTCATTGGTGAACTCATGTGGTTATGGGTACCCTAGAAGATAGATGAAGTGAGGGAGAGAGTAATGGCTAATCGAGAGAACTCGCGCGAACAGGATGAGCTGTCGCAGTCTGAGGTCGAAGAAACCTACTTTGAAGATTCTGAATATGAGGATTCTGAGTACGGTGATTCTCAGTACGAGGATTCTGAGTATGAGGAGTACGACGAGTACGAGGATTACGACGACGAGGAAGAGAACTCCTCTCTTTTCGCGATGAGTGAGGAAGAGCTGGATGACCGTCCGGGCGTGAACTGGCTGTCGGTTCTTTCTGCTGCTGTTGCGGTTATTCTTTCCATTGTTTTGGCTGTTGCGGGTGTTCGTGCTTTTGCGTCGGTGAATAATAACGCTGAGTATGCCGGTAAGAGCTGGGTTATTCAGGGCACCTATCAGGATTTGACTCCTGACCTGATTACGAAGGGTAATGTGGCTCGTTATAAGGGCAACTTGCCGGCTGATGACGCTCTGAACGGTAAGACGTATGTGTCGAACCTGAAGGATAAGTATCAGGTGACTTCGGGGGCTCCGATTGAGTTCCGTGGTTCGCAGACTGGTGATGTTCCTTCCGAGTTCCCGCGTGAGGTGGACGGCCTGCTGGTGGAGAAGAACGGCAGCCTTGAGGTTGTCTACACCGCTGAGAAGGGCACGTTGAAGCCTGTGACTGAGGACAGCGTGAATGCTGAGCGTTTTGCCGGTATCGCAAGTATTGTTGGTGCGGTGCTGGTGCTTCTGCTGGGTCTGGGTTTTGCTGTGTGGCTGAACCGCCGTTCGCGCGATGTCGAGTATGAGGACCTGGATGGTCTGGTGGAGGATGAGCGCTAGGCGTTCTGAAGCCTAAGGACTCACCGGTTGACGTTTTGTTGAGGGAGCCTGTTTCTGGCGCACGTGGTGTGCTGGAGGCGGGCTCCTTTTTCGTGCTCGCGTACCGGGGGTTTCTTGATTGGTGCGGCGCACCAGCCCACCATGTTCTTGCACGCTATGCATTCATTGCGAGGTTATGCGCCCGAATGTGTAGATACACGTTACATTCGCGGCGTTTTGCGTGACAGCTGGTGAGATAAACCCTGAAAAATCCCCCATATCTTGGAATAATCCGTATTTGGTGCGCATATTTATGTGCATATGTATTATCTTGGGTAGTAAAGAATGTTGCGCTGCGCCACCGTTGGGCAGCTCCGTTCTGAATTCGTGATTGGCACCGTAGGAAGAAGAGATATTATGCCTTTCCCCTCGACCAAGATCGCGCGTCAGGCACGCATCGTTGAATTGCTGCAGACCCGACGTGTCCGCTCCCAGGCTGAACTGGCGCAGTACCTGACCGATGATGGTATGAAGGTTACTCAGGCGACCCTTTCCCGTGATCTTGTTGAAATTGGCGCTGAGCGCATCCGTGATGAAGGCGCCGGCCTGATTTATGCTGTGCCGAATTATCCTGCTCGTCGTGGCGGCGGTACTGCACCTGATGCCCGTATGATTTCCCTGTTTAAGGAGCTGCTGATTACCGCTGAGGGTTCGGCGAATATTACGGTTCTGCGTACTCCTCCGGGTGCTGCGCAGTTCTTGGCGTCGTCTATTGATCAGGGCGGTCTTGAAGCAATCATGGGTACTATTGCCGGTGACGATACGGTCATTGTGGTTACTCGTGACCCCAATGGTGGGGCTGCGCTTGCCGAGAGCTTCTTGGATTGGTCTGCTGCTCAGTAGTAGCTGGGGCGTATCTTGCGCTGTTCTTCTGATGTTTCGGGGGAACGGTTGAGGGTACGCCCTTCTGCTGTCTTCGGGCTCTTTGCCGGGCTTCTAGCTCGACTTCTCTTTTTAGATTTACCGATTTTCTGTGGTGAAAGTTTTCTATCATGTCTGAAATGCACGATTCAGCGAACAATATTGCCTACCTGTTGGCGGAGGCTGCTTCTGGTTCCGGTTCTGCTTCTGACTCTGGGGCTAAGGCGGCTTTGGCGATTCCGGCTTCTGACTCTGCTGATGTGCAGGTGGTGAGCTACGCGCAGTTGGCGTCTGCGGCCGCGCAGGTTCAGCGTCATGTGGCGGCGCTCGGTGTTGAGCGTGGCGACCGTGTTGCGTTGTCTATGCCGAATGTGGCGTTGATGCCGGCGTTGTATTACGGCATTGTGGCTGCGGGCGCGATTTGTGTTCCGTTGAATCCGCTGTTGTCGGGTGCTGAGCTGGAGTATCATCTGCGCGATAGCGGGGCGAAGGTGCTTTTTGCTTTTGCGGGTACTCGTCTGGCGTCGGAGGCGACCTCGACGGTGCCGGTGAAGAACGGTTCGGTTCGTTGTGAGATTTTCACCGGGGGAGAGGGTTCGCCGGTGGCTCCTTTTGATGCGCCTGCCGATAGCTCGCTGTCGGATGCTGTTCCGTCGGCTGCGGTGCTGGAGCCTGTCCCGGTGGCGGCGAGTGACCCGGCGATTATTCTGTACACGTCGGGTACGACTGGCCGTCCGAAGGGCGCGACGCTGACCCACGCGAATATCCTCTCGAATGCTCGTAGCTGCGTGAGCGTTTTTGGTTTCACCGCTGAGGACGTCATTTTTGGTGGTCTTCCGCTGTTCCATGCGTTTGGTCAGACGGTGTCGATGAACGCGGCGTTTGCGGCGTCGGCTACGGTTGCTTTGTTGCCGCGTTTTACCCCTGATGGTGCGCTGAATCTGATGGAGCGTGCGGGGGTGTCGGTGTTGGCGGCGGTCCCGAGCATGTATGTGTCGTTAGCGGCGGCGCTGGAGGCTGAGCCTGAGCGTGCGCGCTCGCTGCGTGGTCGCATCCGTTTCGGTATTTCGGGCGGTTCGCCGCTGCCTGCGCCGGTGCATTCTGCGTTGAAAACGCTGATTGAGTGCCCGGTGTATGAGGGCTACGGTTTGAGTGAGACGTCGCCGGTGGTTTCGTTTAATCAGGCGGAGTTTGGCATGGTGCTCGGTTCGGTGGGTCGTGTGCTGCCGGGCGTGCAGGTGCAGGTCCGTTGCCCGCAAGGTTCAGAGTGCGCGCCGGGTGTGAGCGGTCAGCTGTGGGTGCGCGGTGAGAACGTGATGGCTGGCTACTGGAATAATCCGGCGGCTACTGATGAGGTTTTTGACGGCGAGTGGTTTGCGACCGGCGATGTTGCTCGTGTTGATGAGCAGGGCAATATCTATATCGTGGATCGCATTAAGGACATGGTTCTGCGTAACGGCTATTCGGTGTATCCGCGTGAGATTGAGGATGTTCTCTACACCCATGAGCAGGTGCAGTCGGTAGCGGTGTTGGGTGTGCCGGATGAGCGCGTGGGCGAGGAGGTTATCGCCGTGGTGATGCCGCGTCCGGGTGCGGATGAGGGTGTGCTGCAGGCGGAGTTGAATGCGTTGGCGCGTACTCGTTTGGCGGCGTATAAGTATCCTCGCCGCTACGTGATGGTCGAGAGCATGCCGCTGGGCCCGACCGGCAAGATTCTTAAGCGTGACTTGCGGGTTTTGATTCAGCGGGGCTAATCCCGGCAGACGGTTCTTAGCGTTCATCTGAGGACAACCGCGGGTGAAGAGGGTAGAATCTTGTAGGCGGCTTCTACCGCGTTATTGTTCCCGGGTGTTTTTTCCGGGGCTATCCCCTTCACGAAAGAGAGAGCATGAGCGTTCCCGCTTCTGAGGCTTCGCGAACCCCTATTGAGCAGTTGATTCCGGCTGCTTGCGCTACGATTCCGAATTACCCGCACGAGGGTATCCTCTTTTACGATGTGACCACTCTCTTCGCTAATGCTGAGGTGTTCAAGGCGTGCATTGATGAGCTGGCTGCTCGTTTTGAGGGTCAGTTTGATGTGGTGGCTGGTGTTGAGGCTCGCGGTTTCTTGCTGGCTTCTGCGCTCGCGTATGCTACCGGCACTGGCGTTATGACGGTTCGTAAGGCGGGTAAGCTTCCGCGTGAGACGTACCGTGAGGAGTATGCGCTGGAGTACGGTAGCGCGGCGATTGAGATTCACTGTAATGATTTTGCGCCGGGCACTCGTGTTCTTCTGCTGGATGATCTGCTGGCGACTGGCGGTACCCTGGTGGCTGCCGCAAAGCTGGTGGAGCGCGCGAACCTGAAGGTCGCCGGCGTTGGCGCTCTTCTGGAGCTGGAGGGCCTGGGCGGTCGTGAGGCGCTGGACGGTTACCGTCTTGAGACGCTGAGCTTGGTGTCTGAGTACCCGCTGCCGTCGAAGTAGTTTTATAGAGTGTGAGGCTGACCGCCCTTTGGGTGTGCGCAGCTGATATTGATGAGGGGTGCCCCGCCGGTTGAGCCGGTGGGGCACTTTGCTGTGTATGCCTGTGTGGGTTTTATGCGGGGGTAATATTTCTGCCCTTCGGAGCCCGTCCTGTAAAATAGTGACCCGTATTTTTGGGTGCCTGTCGCACCCTGTCTTTGAGACACCATAGGTTTAAGGAGCTTACGTGTCATCTGAATCTCTACCCCAGCAGCCTGCTGATTCTTCGGCGGCTGAGAAGCTGTTTGCTGAGCAGATGGCTGCGGAGCGTGAGTATGTTGCTCGCGTGTATGCTCGCCTGGATGAGCTCCGCGAGGAGACGGCTGAGAAGCTGGCTGCTGTGCGTAAGAATCAGGCGGTGGGCGGTCATCAGAACCGTTCGGAGCGTGACTCTTTTGCTACTCACTATGAGGACCGTTTGGCGCAGCTGAATGCTGTGGATTCTCGTCTGACGTTTGGCCGACTGGATATGGACCGTGAGGGCGCCGATGCGGTGCGTTATATCGGTCGTATCGGTATTACGGATAGCAATCAGCAGCGCCTACTGATGGACTGGCGTGCCCCGGAGGCGGGTACGTTCTATCAGGCGACTGCTTTCCACCCGATGGGTGTGCGCCGCCGCCGTCACCTGATGCTTGAGGGCCGCACTGTCGCCAATATTGAGGACGAGGTCTTCGATTCGGAGATGCTGCAGGATGAGGACACCCTCCACGGTGAGGGCGCTCTATTGGCGGCGTTGAATAAGAAGCGTACCGGCCGCATGGGCGATATTGTGGCGACGATTCAGGCTGAGCAGGATGCGATTATCCGCTCGGAGCTGCCGGGTGTGCGTGTTGTGCAGGGCGGTCCGGGTACCGGTAAGACTGCTGTGGCGCTGCATCGTGCGGCGTACCTGCTGTACACGAACCGTGAGCGCCTGTCGAAGGCTGGCGTGCTGGTGGTTGGTCCGTCGAATTCGTTCATGTGGTATATCGAGCGTGTGCTTCCTTCGCTGGGTGAGACCGGCGTGGTGATGTCTTCGTTGGCGACCCTGTATCCGGGTCTGCGTGCTGTGCCTGAGAAGGACCGCGCGGTTGCCGCGTTGAAGGGCGATTTGCGCATGGTGAAGGTTATTAAGCGTGCGGTGGCGGATCGTCAGAAGGTGCCGGCTCAGGTTCAGCGTTTGAATGTTGAGGGTACTGATGTTGAGCTGACTCCGGAGATGGTTCGTTCGGCTCGTTCTCGTGCTCGTTCGACGGGCAAGCCGCATAATGAGGCTCGTGAGACGTTCGTGAAGATTCTGTTGAAGGAGCTGACCGCGAAGCTGGATGATCAGCTGAACCGTGCGGCGGGTCGTGTGGTGGAGCGTCCGTATCTGCAGGATGATGTGCGTGCCTCGATGGATGTGCGCCGTGCCTTGAACCTGGCGTGGATGCCGCTGTCGCCTGAGACTCTGTTGCGCTCGCTGTTCTCGAAGCCGCACTATTTGGAGTCTGCGACTCGTGAGCTGTCGAAGGCTGAGCGTGAGCTGCTGGCTCGCCCGGCGGATGCCCCCTTCACGGAGGCTGATGTTCCTCTGCTGGATGAGGCTGCTGAGCTTTTGGGTGATTTTTCGAAGGTGACCGGTGCGGCTGCTGCGGCTCGTGCGGCGGCGGAGCATCGTGCGAACCTTGAGAATGCGGCGAAGGCTCTGGAGAATGTTCACCAGTCGCTGGAGGACATCGGCGCTGATGGCGTGATTACTCCTGAGCAGATTGCGATGATGAATGAGGATCGTGGCGAGCGTATGACCGCTGCGGCTGCGGCGTCGGCTGATCGTACGTGGGCGTATGGCCATATTGTGGTGGATGAGGCTCAGGAACTTTCACCCATGCAGTGGCGTCTGCTGATGCGTCGTTGCCCGATGAAGTCGTTCACGATTGTGGGCGATATTGCTCAGGCTTCTTCTGCGGCGGCTGCTTCGTCGTGGTCGCAGGCGTTGGAGCCGTTTGTGGGTGAGCGTTTTACTCTGGAGGAGCTGACGATTAATTACCGTACTCCGGCTCAGATTGCTGAGGCGGCGGTGTCGGTTGCTCAGGCTGCTGGCTATGAGGTGTCTGCGCCTCGTGCGGTGCGTGAGGGCCGTTGGGCTCCGCTGGTTCATGAGGTTGCTTCCGAGTCTGTCGTGGAGCAGACCGTGGCTGTGGTCAGTGAGGAGGTCGCTCATTCGGGTGGCGCTCTGATTGGTGTGGTGTGCCCGCCGAGCCTGTATGTTCAGACGGCTCAGGCTGTGGCTCGTGCTCATGCTGATCGTACGGGTACCGCGCAGACTGCGTTGGAGAATCAGGTGCTGGTTCTGACTCCGTGGGAGGCGAAGGGCCTGGAGTTTGATGTTGTGGTGATTGTTGAGCCGCAGCAGCTGATTGATGATGCTGATGGTGCTGTGGGCGATTTGTACGTGTCGATGACTCGTCCGACTCAGCGCCTGCACATGGTGGGTTCGCGGATGCCCGCGGGTCTGTAGCCTTGCGGCTCGTGTAGCCTCTATCTGTTATTTCTTTGAGCCGGTGCCGCACCGGTTTAGGCGCTCGCTTGGGTTTTTCTGAGCGTTTGGGCTGGTGCGGTGCTAGGCTTGTTACATATTTTGTTCGAGCGCCTTTGGGCGTTGTTACCTTGTGAATGGGAGAAGCATGTCTGCCGAGATCCTCAACGCGCAGCATAATGACGATACCTTCGAGAATATTTGGCAGGAGCTGAAGTGGCGCGGCCTGGTGCACGTGAGCACTGATGAGGCTGCTCTGGAGAAGGCGCTGAGCGAGGAGAGCCTGACTTTCTATACGGGTTATGATCCGACTGCGGCTTCTTTGCACCTGGGTCACCTGGTGCAGCTGCTGGTGATGCGTCGTCTGCAGCTGGCTGGTCACAAGCCGCTGGGTCTGGTGGGTGGTTTCACCGGTTTGATTGGTGATCCGCGTCAGACTTCTGAGCGTGTGCTGAACTCTCCTGAGGTTGTTGCTGAGTGGGTTAAGTCTCTGCGCGCTCAGATTGAGCGTTTCCTCTCTTTCGAGGGTGAGAACGCTGCTCGTATGGTGAATAACCTGGACTGGAGCGGTCAGATGTCTGCTCTGCAGCTGCTGCGTGATGTTGGTAAGCATTTCCGCGTGGGCACCATGGTGAAGAAGGAGATTGTTGCGAAGCGCCTGAACTCTGATGAGGGCATTTCGTACACCGAGTTCTCGTACCAGATTCTGCAGGGCCTGGACTTCTTGGAGCTGAACCGTCGTTTCGGTTGTACTCTGCAGACCGGTGGTTCTGATCAGTGGGGTAACCTGACGAGCGGTACTGAGCTGATTCGTAAGGTGGAGGGTAAGAGCGTTCACGCTATTGGTACTCCGCTGATTACTAACTCTGACGGCACTAAGTTCGGTAAGAGCGAGGGTAACGCTATTTGGCTGAACCCGCAGATGTGCTCGCCGTACGCTTTCTACCAGTTCTGGTTGAACACTGCGGATGCGGATGTAGTGGATCGTCTGAAGGTCTTTACTTTCTTGACTCATGCTGAGATTGCTGAGTTTGCGGAGAAGGTTGAGAAGGAGCCGTTTAAGCGTGAGGCTCAGAAGACTCTGGCGTACCTGGTGACTTCGCTGGTTCACGGTACTGAGGCTACTGATCAGGCTGTGGCTGCTTCGGAGGCTTTGTTCGGTAAGGGCGATTTCGCTGCTCTGGATGAGGCTACCTTGGAGTCTGTGGTTGCTGAGCTTCCTTCGGCTAAGCTGCCGGCGGATCGTCTGGACATGATTTCTGTTCTGACTGAGCTGGGCTTTGCGAAGTCTAACTCTGAGGCTCGTCGCATTCTGAAGGAGGGCGGCGCTTCGGTGAACGGCGTGAAGGTTCAGGGCGAGGACGCAGCTATTTCTAAGGATGATCTGCTGCACGGTCGTTTTGCGATGGTTCGCCGTGGCAAGAAGAACCAGGGTGCTGTAGAGCTGATCTAATACAGCGCTAATCTAGTCTTCTCGATACATATAGAAAGGGGAGGGGCTCTTCTCTGCTGAGCGTTGAGTACTGGGTGTTCGGTACTGAATGTTCGGTGGGGGAGTGCCCCTCCTTTTCTGTTCCCTCTATACGTTCCCTATATACACAGAGCCCCTCCGTTAGGAAGGGGCTCTTCTTGTATCGTTCTACTGTTGTATCGTTCTAGCGCCATCTGGTTCTGTGTCTGTCTTTGTTTGCGAGGGCCTTTGTTGACGAGGGCTTTGGGCACCTTGCGTCCCTGTTTTCGGGCTCCAGCGGCCTGCTGGGAGGGGAATTCGCAGATTTTTGAGGTTTTTTGGAAGTTTTTTAAAGATTTTCCAGCACCCATAAAACACTCTGACTAGGCGCTTTGGTGCCTGTGAGGGTGTTTGAGACCCTTACAGAGTCGTATTTGTGGTCTACTTCACTCCATTTCGGGTTGCAGACCCATTTCGGCATCTGTATAGTTGTATGAGTCGCCGCGGCGAGGAGGAAAAAACGAAGAGATTCTTCGGTGTTTCTCCTAGTCAGAGGCGGTTGAATGGCTTTCAATTGTATAGTGTTTTGGTTTCTTGCTTAGAAGAATCCGGGTTGCCGGTTGGTGATGTTGGAGGAGTTTAGGAAAGAAACTTTGTGGTGCGAATCACGGAAAACGGATTTGCATGGCAAACGAAACGCTGGTATAGTTGATTGAGTTGCCGCGGGAACGCGGTGATGACGAAATAACATGAATGACCGTTCAACGGTAAGACTTCTCGAATAGAGTAAGTTGAGGTGTTGAATCGGTGTGTTGCTTGAGAACTCAATAGTGTGCTTTGTTCAATAAAATCACCGAATGGTGATGGAAACTGAAACTAATACCAAATATTTATTGATATTTGATAATCATCAAATGGTTTCAAATTTAGTCAGCTTGAGTCACGCACCCCCGTGTGTGATTCGCTGTTTGAGATCAGATTATCAAGCTTTTCTATTTTTTCAACGGAGAGTTTGATTCTGGCTCAGGACGAACGCTGGCGGCGTGCTTAACACATGCAAGTCGAACGATGAAGCCTAGCTTGCTAGGTGGATTAGTGGCGAACGGGTGAGTAATACGTGAGTAACCTACCTTTAACTCTGGGATAAGCCTGGGAAACTGGGTCTAATACCGGATACGACCAATCTCCGCATGGGGTGTTGGTGGAAAGCGTTATGTAGTGGTTATAGATGGGCTCACGGCCTATCAGCTTGTTGGTGAGGTAACGGCTCACCAAGGCGACGACGGGTAGCCGGCCTGAGAGGGTGACCGGCCACACTGGGACTGAGACACGGCCCAGACTCCTACGGGAGGCAGCAGTGGGGAATATTGCGCAATGGGGGCAACCCTGACGCAGCCATGCCGCGTGAATGAAGAAGGCCTTCGGGTTGTAAAGTTCTTTCGGTAGCGAGGAAGGCATTTAGTTTAATAGACTAGGTGATTGACGTTAACTACAGAAGAAGCACCGGCTAACTCCGTGCCAGCAGCCGCGGTAATACGGAGGGTGCGAGCGTTAATCGGAATAACTGGGCGTAAAGGGCACGCAGGCGGTGACTTAAGTGAGGTGTGAAAGCCCCGGGCTTAACCTGGGAATTGCATTTCATACTGGGTCGCTAGAGTACTTTAGGGAGGGGTAGAATTCCACGTGTAGCGGTGAAATGCGTAGAGATGTGGAGGAATACCGAAGGCGAAGGCAGCCCCTTGGGAATGTACTGACGCTCATGTGCGAAAGCGTGGGGAGCAAACAGGATTAGATACCCTGGTAGTCCACGCTGTAAACGATGTCGATTTGGGGGTTGAACTTTGAGTTTGGCGCCCGTAGCTAACGTGATAAATCGACCGCCTGGGGAGTACGGCCGCAAGGTTAAAACTCAAATGAATTGACGGGGGCCCGCACAAGCGGTGGAGCATGTGGTTTAATTCGATGCAACGCGAAGAACCTTACCTACTCTTGACATCCAGAGAACATTCCAGAGATGGATTGGTGCCTTCGGGAACTCTGAGACAGGTGCTGCATGGCTGTCGTCAGCTCGTGTTGTGAAATGTTGGGTTAAGTCCCGCAACGAGCGCAACCCTTATCCTTTGTTGCCAGCGATTCGGTCGGGAACTCAAAGGAGACTGCCGGTGATAAACCGGAGGAAGGTGGGGATGACGTCAAGTCATCATGGCCCTTACGAGTAGGGCTACACACGTGCTACAATGGCGTATACAGAGGGAAGCGAGAGTGCGAGCTGGAGCGAATCTCACAAAGTACGTCTAAGTCCGGATTGGAGTCTGCAACTCGACTCCATGAAGTCGGAATCGCTAGTAATCGCAAATCAGAATGTTGCGGTGAATACGTTCCCGGGCCTTGTACACACCGCCCGTCACACCATGGGAGTGGGTTGTACCAGAAGTAGATAGCTTAACCTTCGGGAGGGCGTTTACCACGGTATGATTCATGACTGGGGTGAAGTCGTAACAAGGTAACCGTAGGGGAACCTGCGGTTGGATCACCTCCTTACCAAAAACGAGAGACAATAAGTGTCCACACAGATTGATTGATATATTGTAGACAATATCGAGCAGAAAGTCGTTATTCCCTTGGGTCTGTAGCTCAGGTGGTTAGAGCGCACCCCTGATAAGGGTGAGGTCGGTGGTTCAAGTCCACTCAGACCCACCACTCAAACTGAGTGAGTGATGAAGGTGAATAAGGTGATAAATAAACGATGACATGGGGATATAGCTCAGCTGGGAGAGCGCCTGCCTTGCACGCAGGAGGTCAGCGGTTCGATCCCGCTTATCTCCACCACTTATCATCGTTAAGTAAATTGAGCGATTTAATGCTTAAAATGCTTTAATGAGTTTATTTAACGATGATAACTGAAAAATGTTATTTCTGTTCTTTAACAACCAGGAAACAAGCTGAAAAACTGAAGAGACTTTCAAGTCCTTTTAAAGGATAAGAAAAAGTCTGAGTAAGAAGAAAATCTTGATTGAACAAAAGCAATCAAGTGTTTAGTTGAAAACGCAACATCAAGAATTTTTGAGGTTGTATAGTTAAGTGACTAAGCGTACAAGGTGGATGCCTTGGCAATCAGAGGCGACGAAGGACGTGCTAATCTGCGAAAAGCTTGGATGAGTCGATAAGAGGCGTTTAATCCAAGATGTCCGAATGGGGAAACCCAGTAGATGAAGAATCTACTATCACTTACTGAATCCATAGGTAAGTGAGGCAAACCGGGAGAACTGAAACATCTAAGTACCCCGAGGAAAAGAAATCAACCGAGATTTCGTTAGTAGCGGCGAGCGAACGCGAAGGAGCCTGTTAGTGATAATGACAGAGACAGAGGAACAAGCTGGGAAGCTTGGCGATACAGGGTGATAGCCCCGTACTCGAAGTCCAGGTCATGGTACTAAGCTAACGACAAGTAGGGCGGGACACGTGATATCCTGTTTGAAGATGGGGGGACCATCCTCCAAGGCTAAATACTCCTGATTGACCGATAGTGAACCAGTACTGTGAAGGAAAGGCGAAAAGAACCCCGGTGAGGGGAGTGAAATAGAACCTGAAACCTTGTACGTACAAGCAGTGGGAGCCCTTTAAGGGTGACTGCGTACCTTTTGTATAATGGGTCAGCGACTTATATTTTGTAGCGAGGTTAACCGAATAGGGGAGCCGAAGGGAAACCGAGTCTTAACTGGGCGTCTAGTTGCAAGGTATAGACCCGAAACCCGGTGATCTAGCCATGGGCAGGTTGAAGGTTGGGTAACACTAACTGGAGGACCGAACCGACTAATGTTGAAAAATTAGCGGATGACTTGTGGCTGGGGGTGAAAGGCCAATCAAACCGGGAGATAGCTGGTTCTCCCCGAAATCTATTTAGGTAGAGCCTTGAGCGGACACCTTCGGGGGTAGAGCACTGTTTCGGCTAGGGGTCCATCCCGGATTACCAACCCGATGCAAACTACGAATACCGAAGAGTGATACTCAGGAGACACACGGCGGGTGCTAACGTCCGTCGTGGAGAGGGAAACAACCCAGACCGCCAGCTAAGGTCCCAAAGTCTATATTAAGTGGGAAACGAAGTGGGAAGGCTTAGACAGCTAGGATGTTGGCTTAGAAGCAGCCATCATTTAAAGAAAGCGTAATAGCTCACTAGTCGAGTCGGCCTGCGCGGAAGATGTAACGGGGCTCAAATATAGCACCGAAGCTGCGGCATCAGTAGCAATACTGTTGGGTAGGGGAGCGTTCTGTAAGCGGATGAAGGTGAATCGAGAGGTTTGCTGGACGTATCAGAAGTGCGAATGCTGACATAAGTAACGATAAAACGGGTGAAAAACCCGTTCGCCGGAAGACCAAGGGTTCCTGTCCAACGTTAATCGGGGCAGGGTGAGTCGGCCCCTAAGGCGAGGCTGAAAAGCGTAGTCGATGGGAAACGGGTTAATATTCCCGTACTTGGATAAACTGCGATGTGGGGACGGAGCAGGTTAGGTTATCGCACTGTTGGATATGTGCGTTTAAGTTGGTAGGTGTGAAGTTTAGGCAAATCCGGACTTCTTTAACACTGAGAGATGATGACGAGGCTCTACGGAGCTGAAGTAACCGATACCACACTTCCAGGAAAAGCCACTAAGCTTCAGGTTTATCTAAACCGTACTGAAAACCGACACAGGTGGTCAGGTAGAGAATACTCAGGCGCTTGAGAGAACTCGGGTGAAGGAACTAGGCAAAATAGCACCGTAACTTCGGGAGAAGGTATGCCCTCTAAGGTTAAGGACTTGCTCCGTAAGCCCTGGAGGGTCGCAGAGAATAGGTGGCTGCGACTGTTTATTAAAAACACAGCACTCTGCTAACACGAAAGTGGACGTATAGGGTGTGACGCCTGCCCGGTGCTGGAAGGTTAATT
>ERZ772935.253-NODE-253-length-21883-cov-3.252062_pt1 | contig 21883 bp, 23 predicted proteins | sample MGYA00511683_ERZ772935 | MGnify/ENA primary metagenome ERZ772935 (study PRJEB29015, sample SAMEA2738086) | human oral metagenome | biome: human oral; feature: human-associated habitat; material: saliva | place: China | collected 2228 ...
GGAGTTGTAGGCTCTACTACAACACCTGTATTATCTTGTGAAGGCTCTTTTTCAGATTCCTTACCGAGATTCTCAGAAGGCTTTTCTTCTTTTGGTTGTTCTTCCTTCGGTTTTTCAGATGGAGTTGTAGGCTCTACTACAACACCTGTATTATCTTGTGAAGGCTCTTTTTCAGTCTTATCACCTAAATCAAGATTCTCGCCTTGAGTTTTAACACCAGGATCAACAGCAGGCTTTTCTTCTTTTGGCTGTTCTGACACAACTAAACCAGCAGTATCTTCTTTAGAATCTACACTTCCACCCAATGATAATTCATCAGCATTTACACCAGCTACTAAACCACTTAATAGCGTAACACACGCTAACGTTACAATTTTTTTATTCATATTTTTCTTTCCTTTTCTTTCTTTTATTTTCCAGTTACATATAAAAATTCTTTTGCCTGATCAGCAGTAAATACACGATAGTTTGTAATTCCTGTTCCCTGACCACTTTGAACAAAGTTACATTCAGAAATCAATATTGATCCATCATCTTTCACATCTTCAACAAAAGCCACATGACCATAAGTAGGGTGACCACCTGCCTGCCTTCCTTGAAAACTTACAGCAGAATGCTTCGTAGGAGTATTAGAAACTTCATACCCTGACTTATGCGCCCAGTCCTGACCATTCCCCATGTATGGATCAAAATTTATTACAAAATCTTTAGCACGGTTAAATACATACCAAGTACATTCACCATAAGGATAAGATTGAGTAATATAGCCATCTTTTGTAATTTCCTTATCAATCGAATATCCACTAGGTATATCCATAGCTACTTGACCAGCAGGAACATCTAAGCTACCAGCTATTGCATTCCCACCTGAAGAGCCATCAGATTCAATCGTACCCTTAAAGACTTCATACCACTTCTTACTATCCTTCTCCAGCTTCTCTAATTTTGTCTGACCGTCTGAAAGCAAGACACCTTCATAATGTTCAGACCAATATTTTGCACTTTCAAAAGGATCAGTTGCCTTTTGCATATAGTCTTTTACTTTTTTATAGCCATGATTTAACTCATAACTCATTAACTCTAATTCTACCGTACTATCTAAAGTACGAGAACTAGCCTTCGCCCATCTATCACCGTTGATTGTGTTACCGTCCCAGCCTGACCATTGAAAGTATCCAGCAACTCCACCTGATGGATTCGTTAGTTTAGGATCAAAGTCACTTTCTCTTTCAGCATTGGCAAGCGATCCACTAGCACCCTCTAAAGTGAATTTCTCTTTAGAGAGTTGCCAGTTTAGAATCTTAATCACATCTTCTGCTCTTTCAACAGAGATATTCGCTTTTTGTGCTACTTCTTGCGCTGTTAAACGTGTTCTTTTTCCAGTTGTAGAATCTGATGACCCTGAACTACCAGCAACCACAGCACCCATGACAAGTATCAAAATCAAGATAATAGGTAGAATAGTTGTAAGATTCGACAAGAGAAAGGAAACTACATATTTCTTTACCTGATTCTTAATTTGATTCTTCATTAAATCTTATTTCTCTTTCTATCTATCGTAATATTCGGACGATTCTTTTTATTTTTTCTTCCTTGCTTTTTTGGACTAGATTTTGCCCCCTTCATTCGTTTAGTTTTAGGAGTATTATTTTTAGGATTCTTACCTGAATCCACTTGATTCATTCTTTGTCCATTCTTAGCCTGAAATTCTTCTTTTTTTCTAGCAAGTCTTTGCTCTTTCAATCTTCTCATTTCAGCACGGGAACTATTTTTCACATTCTCTTGTGCTGCAGCCTTAGTTAATAAAGTCTTTCTCTTTGAATTTAAGTCTTTAAATTTATCAGATTCCTTATCTTTAAAAGCACTAGCACGAACTTTATAGAGTGAAGCCATAGCACGATTCCCTTTTTCCTTAAAGGCATTAACCGTACTTCTTGCACCATGCTTCATTGAGGAATATCTATTACCAAATCGTCCAAGTGTTTCATTTTTTGAGCCATTAGAACGAAGAGTTTTAAGACGAGATTGTAAGTTGTCTTTCCCCATCTTCAACCCACCTTTAGCAAATTGACCACCAGCAGAAAGTCCACTCTTACCAGCACCAAACATTCTTTCACGAATCTTTTTAGTACCTTGATTGAGATTCAGACCATTCATTCTATTTACAGGTAATCGTCCAATTTGTGAGAACAATGATAGAATCATATTCTTATTCTTAAACATTAAGAACAATAGAATAGCCTTTACAAATATCACGATCAGCACATTTTGACCTACTGCCAAGCTAATAAAATCTGTTAGTGAATTATAGAAAAACACAAATAGAGTTGTAGCTAACAAAGTCACAGACGATAGAATCAACATTGATATAGCCTTCTTATTGAATGAGTGAATCAAACCTTCCATTGAAGGAAATAGACTAACCAACAGAATGAATGGTAACAAGAGAATCAAGAACACATAAATCATCAGGAAGAAGAATCTTGCTAGACCTAAGACTAGATAAACGATTCCTACTACGGTTACATCAATCAATGATGAAAAAGCATAGCTAAACTTTGCGCCCCACTCACTTTTCAACATCTTGTTTTCAGGATCTTTGTCTTTTGCAATATCCTTGATCTTCTTACCACCAACAAGATAATCTCCATCACCTTGTTTATATCCTGCTAAATCTTCAAATTCTGCTTCAGATAACTGAAATTCTCCATCTTCTTTCAAAGGGGAATTCATATACTTATACGATTTTACGATTGTTTCAGTAAAATAAACATCAATAGCATTAGAATTTTCATTCGTTAATGTTTTAGTGATCTGACCATTAAGAGAAATCGTTGTAGTTCTAAATCCATCATACAAATGAGTTAGTAAATACTTATTCTGATCATTCACATTTATTTTGATAAAGTAAAGACCAATAATTGTATAGATCAACAACATCTTTACAAGTGCTTTAATCACGCTTCCGTTACCAGTTGCGAACAAATACAGGAGATATACCGCCATACTTGCACCGATAACATAGACTATCTCTTTACTGAATAGAGAAGAAAATACTTTACTAGAGTTACCTATCACATTATTCAATAAAGTTGATACATCACTCATTCCCTCGACTGCATTATAGATTCCAGCTATAATCGTGAAGATAAATTTTGATAACCAAAAAATAGCTTGCACAATCGAATTAAAGAAATAATTCATGTTTGAATCAAACCCAAAGAATTTCTTATCAAAGTAAACCTTACTTGTTAGATCAGACATCTTCGACTTATAGTTATCATAAGTCAATTTTCTTGAATCTGCTTCTTTCTTTTTTAAGGCTTCTTTCCCTTCTAAATCCTTTTTCGCTCTTTCAATCGTTTTCTTTGCAATTTCAGCGTTACGATCTTTAATAACAGGCTTATTAGTATTCTTATCAAATTCAATAATATTAAAATTATTTTTCGGTAAGTAATCTGTCCCTAGTCCACTATCCAGCTTAACTGAATAATTAGAAGATGAAGTTGAGTTAGAATTAAACGCATTTACACCACTATTCGGTAATGATGGTTCAATCGCACCAGCTAAAACAGGAAGGAAAAAGATAGATAAAACAAACCCTAGTAAAATATTTCTTCTCATTTTTCCCCCTTCTATTGTACTGACACCAATTTTGAATCAACAGTTTTAAACAATGGTAAGAATATAGGGAAAATCGTGCCATCTACTGTTATACGTTCCTTACGACCAAATGTATCATAGTAGATACATTGACCCATTGTCTGATTTTCAAGCCATGCTCTTGAAGCAGCATCATTCTCAACTCGTAAATGTTCCAATATCGCTTCTGTTTCTGTATTTTCAGGGAAAGCAAATACTGTACCAAAACCAGTTGTATCATCACTTGTTTTCAAATCTTTTACCGACTGAGTAACGAGCACCAAGAAATTATTAAATGATCGTCCAGTACGTTTAATACGGTTAACCACTTGCCGTCCAGCAGGAGTTGACATAATCTGCCATGCTTCATCAAGGAATAGCATTGTTTCCTTGTCTTTCTCACGTTCACCAAAAATCGCACAGAAATAAGTCAAGGCATACATAACAGTCAAACTTCTTAATTGTGTTTCAGTCATTTCATCTTTATCAGTACCTTTTGGCATATCAAGACCTGTAATCTCAACAATAATTGTCTTATCATCAGTCTTTAGAACTTTTTGACTACCATCAGCGAAACACAATGATAACAATGAATTTTTAGAAATTCGCTTCAAGAAATATCCAGCAGTTGAAACTTCTTCTTTTGAATTATTTTCTAATTCATCAAAGACTTGTAACATACCAACCTTTTCTCCAGCGTTCCTACGTTCAATCACTTTATCAAGCGAATCTAACAGGTAAGGTTGAATCTTGATATATGTTTCCTTATCCAATACAGAGCCAACAAGTACGGTTGCTAACTCCGTCAATTCCCCTTCATCTTGCAGGAATGAGAATGGATCAAGAACACCTTTATTTTCTTCCTTACGCATATCCAAAGTAATAAAGCGAATAGATCGTATGTATTCTTGTAATTCTTCAGATTCACCTTTTTCTTCCAAATCAGCTAATACAGATAGATATTGTGTACGCATTTCAGCTTTTGGATCGACATACAAAACTTTAGCTTTTAACAATGAATGATAAGTAAAAAGTAATTTTGTTAAGAATGACTTACCATTCCCAGTCGCACCAGTAATAGCTGTATGAGGATTGCTTGTTTCTTTACCATGAACACCAATTTTATTGGCTTGTAACAAGTTAGTGAATACAACATTCGTACTATTATCTAAGGCACGTTTAAAATCTCCAAACCAAGAAGCACTTTCTTTATCAATTCGACCAATAGGAAATCCAACTTCAGTACCTACTTTTTTCTTTGTAAAGAATAAATTCTCACAAAGCGCACGCAGACTTGAATATTGTAAGAAAACTTCTCTATCGCCATCAATCAATTCTGTCATTCTGCATTTATAGAATAGATACACCTGATCAGCAACAGCCTTCACAATTTCAACTTCCAAATCTTTCAATCTTGAAGCTAAAATATCATACTTAACATTTAATTCTTCAATACTATCACCAGTAATTTGTAACAAATGAAGGAATGTAACCATTGGTTCATTATTATCAGACTTTTCTTGATAATCTTCTAGTAACTGATAACTTTCTAAGACTTCAATTTTTTGAACATCATCATTTTCTGCTGTTTCAGTAACAGTATTTCCAAGATTTTTACGCTTATTTCTTGCTCTTGTATTCAAAGAATAGAATCCACTTTTAGTTGAAAATTTCACTTTCAAGGCACTATTTACAGGGAAACCAATATTCTTAATTTCTTCTGCTAAGTGCAAGTAGGAAACATTCTTTGGATAAGAATATACAGGAATAGTCGCTACATAGCTTTCTTCTTCACCATTTACCAGCTTCAAAGCGTTACCTGATCCAATTTCAATGATTGTTTCATCAACATTCTCAATCGAATTTTGAAGGGCAACAATTTCACTATCTTTATCATAGTATTGACCATTCAAGAAATGAATCCGATTCAACAACATCAAATCTTCTTTGACCACCTCTTGAATATTCAAAGCGTGTAATTTTGTTTGAATCAATTCTTTTTGATCCTGCCATTCCTTCGACCAATCAACCTTCGGTAATTCTTCAAAACCAACCATTTTCATGACTGATTTTCTAAAGTTCGCAACAGACTGCTTGACCGTCACTTTAAAATCAGACGATACATTGACCGACTTCAAAGGCACTACTAGATAATCTTTTGATTCCAACAAATATGTAACTTCTTCTTCCAATCGTTCAGCCATATTTGAAATTACATAATTTGCTAATGGACTTGTACCAACACCCTGCTCAATATCGTGAGAAAGTAACTCAATTTTCTTTGCCAACTCTAAATCAAAATTCAGAGTATAGATTCCAAAATCACTATATTCAGCAATACTTGACAAATAATTGAATACTAAATCTTTAGTTTCTTCCTTCTCACCATCTTCAATCGTGTTAATCACTTGTGGCTCAACTTCAAATACAGCTAGCACACTTCCATCTTTCAAGAGAATCAAGCTATCATCTATCGCCCAAATATTATTCGTTAATTCCACGGTAGATTCTTCTCACTTTCTCATATTTTTTACCTTTACATAAATACATTGAATTTCTTCGACTATCATATTCAAACCAAAAACTAAAATAGTCCACCAAGAAACGAAACAATGTTTTTCCATCAATTTTATTTTCAGCTAGTAAATTTCCACACCACCAACCAATGAACAATGAACCCATGAATCGAAAACCCCAATCCAATAAGGGTACATACCCTAGCAAGAACCACGATAAAGCGAAACTTACTAAGGTATAAATGATCGTTGACATTTTAAGCGCAAATGGTAAACTGAAATCTTCATTTATCTTATGCACCCATATAGGCTGTCTAAAAGCAGTAGTGTAGATATACAGCTTTTTATCTTCTCTTTTCATAACGTAGTCCTACTTGAATACTTCAAGCACTTTAGACCAAATTGTATTCGTTGCACGCAATACTGTTTCAGGGTTATCCATGAAATAGATAATGAATCCTGCAATTAAAACAGTTCCTACAATCGTTCCAATCTTTTGATCTTTCCACGCTTTAAGAACTTTTGTACCAGCGAAAAATGCTACTGCTGGAATACCGAGTTTTGCTACTAGAAATTGAAATAATGCCATTTGTTTTATTCTCCTTTATCATCATCTTTTTTATTGAAATCTGCTGGGATCGTATGATCCATTTTTTCTACAAAGTAACTATCTTTATCTTGTCTTAACTCAAATCTAAAGTTTTCGCTATGAGTTGTACCAGCTACATCAAGAGTAATTTGCGCATAAGCATAGATTTTCCCATCTTTCTCTTTAAAGTAGGTATAATCTAAACTCTTAAACGTTGCACCACCAATAGACTTAATTCCATTAGAAATCAAATCTAAGTTTGCTTGACTGGTAGTGTAATTTTTAAAGAACAATTCCAAGAATGATACCAACTTCTTGCGCTTGCCTTCTTCCATCTCATCATTCGCTACCAGCGATACATGATTTTCTTTATCCACCCCTTCAGCTTTAAAATCGCTCACAGGAGAGAACCACGGCAGACCACTTACATAATACTTGCCATCTTTCACACCGTACGGAATCGAAAATTCAATTCCTACACGTTGATTCTTATCATCTTTCTTCGTATCATAAATCACACGATATACAGCGATACCATCTTTAGCACTCAACATTCTAGCACTAACAATATTCATCTCCTGCTTCGTCTGACCTTGATTCTTCACATCAGGAACACCACCATAGTAGTCATTCAACTTTGCGACATCTTCATCAGCAGAGCCACTTTGTGAATTGTATGTAAAGTATCTACTTACATATCCATCTAGGAACTGTTCCAAAGTACGATCTGTTTCTTTTTTAGCTTCCACCACAGGCGCTTCAGAAAGCCTTGCCTTCATCTTCGCAGTAGTTGCTAATGAAACAAACATGGTTAAACCACACAGCAGGACAAAACCAACCAAGCCAATCATGAAAATCAAATTTGATTTTTTCTGACTGATCTTCTTAACTGTCAGTTGTTTGTCTTTGCGTGGTTTCTTTAAAAACATATTTCTCATTCAAAAGAAACCTTTCTATAAAATCCTTTTGGAGTATTCAGCACTTCACCTTGCTCAACAAAGCCTTGAAATGCTGTCATCCAATTTCCACACTTAAAAAAATAATTTATCAAAAGACCAATATCTAAATTCTTTGAAAGTTGAATCACAGTTGCTACTTCATCTTTAGAACAGAATTGATAATAGGTTGAAATAATCTTTTTGATAGGAACATATCGCTGTAACTGAAATCTCACAACATAATCATCACCATCATACAAATCAAGGACTGCTTTTTTCAGCATGTAAACCTCGTCCAGCGACATGATCTTATCAACTTCCCAATCAGTAATACCACATACAAAGAAATTCCCTTTATCAATTCCTAATTCTTTCAATCTTGCAACAATCTGCTCTTGACTATGCTTCATAATATCTAACTCACAAAGATAATCGAAATTGCCTTCATTCAGAACCCTGATATTCGCTATCATCTTGATACAAAGTAACCTTTATCAACAAAACTACCACCTTCTGAAAGGCGAACATCACGTCCATACTTTTCATAGTCAAAGTAGTTTTGTAGTGTTTCCTTTGACAATTCAACACCCATATCTTCTACAATATATAAGCCTAAATCTCTATCAGTTGAAACATCAGGATATAACCAACAATCATCAAATTCAGCATTTAGTAAATCCCTTGGATCAGAACTATTTGATTCAATATATGATAGAACAATATCTTCATCTACATCTTCCAAATCTTCAGCAAGATTATTCGCTATATCCAAGGTCAATCGTTCACAATCCAAATCAGGCAATCCCTCAATCGAATCAAACGTAACCTCAATTTCTTGACCTTCATAGCCAAAACGTTCAGCAAGTTCTTCACTCGAAATTGGAAACAAAACTCGTCTAGCAACACCTTTATAAATAACTAAAGCCATTAAATCCATTTTTTTCTCCTTCCTAAAAGTCTTATAGCCTATCTGCTTTAGGTAAAAAATAACCTCGATCAGTAAAGCTACCACCTTCTTCTAAACGAACATCATGACCATACTTTTCATAGTCCAAATATTTTAGAAATAAGGCTAAATTAAAACCATTCTCCTTAACCAAATACATTCCTAACTGAAGATCGTTATGAATTTCAGGATATAATGCACAATCCAAAAATTCAAAATTTAATAAATCTGATAATTCAGTATTTCCCAATTCAATATACGTTAAAACCTTTTCTTCATAAACAAACTCCAATTCTTTAGCAAGTTTATTTATATCTGATAACTTAGCACCTTCTACCTTCAGTTTAGGTAATTCTTCAATAGATTGAATCGTAAAAAGTATATCCTCTTTATCATATCCAAATTCAGAAGCGATTTTTTCAGGAGCAACAGGCAAAGAAAATTGTTTCGCCTTCTTTGACCGATTATCCATAATCAAAGCTGTTAATTCCACCTTTCACCTTCCTTTACTAACCTTCTACCTGCTTATTTAACTGTTCCAAATCAGCAACACTAAATAGACCATATCCAATGAATGAAGTCCCCTCATAATCAACAATTTCAATTTGATCATCATAAGAACCACTCAAACCAATCACAGACAATTTTCCAAAATATAAAGGCAAGCTAAACCAAGCCTGCCTTCCATTTTTTGGATTCTTAATTAAAACTTTTGAAGCCATATTCAATACCAACTATTCGTTATTGCAAGAAGTACCAGCTATCGCCTTCATGACCAAGAAAAATATAAGAATCTTCTAAGCGACTAACAATTTCATCTTCATTTTCTTCTACATAAGTAAATAAACGATCTTCATTGATAAGTTGCTCGTACTCTTCATGATCTAAAATAGCAGCAAAGTCAATTAACGCTTCTTTTGTATCAACTTCTGTAAATGAATTGATATAAACATTATCAGGGTTGCAACCATCAAACTGCTCAAATTCAACACCATCAAAATGTTCATTTAAATTTTTAATAACAATTTCAGGCTCGTCAAGAAATCTTTTTCCATAAATATAGTCTTTACAAATATCAGAATAGCTATCATAAATAACTTTAATACTCATTTTCTATCTCCTTCCAAACAAATAAAGGAAGCCATACTTGACTTCCTTCACCTATTAATTAAATTGAAGCAGAACGTTCAAAGCTAGAGCCGATCGCAAATGCTCGATTCGTTACCTTGTTAAGTTCCTGATTCATAGAATAGTAACTTGATACATCTTTCTTAATACATTCGATTACTTGATATGGAAGGCTCAAATCATCAGTGTTTTTGAGAAGCGCACTTAACTCACCAGCTAAAGTCCACGCTTGCTTAAATTCTTGATCCTTCAATTTCTTACCAAGTTCCAATGCTAACTCAATAACTTGTTTATCTTTTCCACTTAAAGCCATTTTTATACCTCTTTTTCTATTTTTTATCTTTTATTTTTTTCCAGCTATCATGCAGGAGAACGCTTCTTAATTTTCACTCCATAAAAACCTTCCTTTTCATTCAACAAATAAACCACCTACAAAAAACATCAGAAATAACAAAATAGAGAATCTAACATTCCCTATCAATACATACGCAAACAACGACATAATCAAACCTACAAAAGAATTTAAAATCACATAATGTATGATTTTAAACATCCCTTTTATTATTCCTATCATCTTCACTCCTTCGTTTTTCTAAAATTCATTACCAATCCAATTAACAATGTAATGCTAAAAAACACTATAGAAATTTTTGAATTGCTGCTAAACAGATAAACTAGATAAAACACAAACATAGGTAGTATATAATTAAAGCACATAAAGTGCAGCACTTCTAAAATCCATTTAAAAAATTTAGCCATCTTCAAACCCATCTTTCTAAATGAAAACGTTGGATCAAATTTAAACATTCAGCTTCCATTTCTTCTTTATTCCTTCTTAACAAACCAAACCATAACAATTTTCTTTTCACATCTACCTGCCCTGTTAGGTATGATTCGTATTCATCAATCAAACGTTTCAATTCGTACCAGTCTTCCTTTTTTTGGGTCTGATTATATTTCTGAGATTGAAATTCAATATAACTTTGATAAACTCTAGCTATCTTACTATCAGTCAAACCATCATAAAAATGTCTTGCAGGAATAAGATATACAATTTTTTCAATTTGTCTATATTCAATCATTCTACCCTTCCTAACTGACTTTGTAGAATTTCGAGTTGTTTTCTTTGTCTTGGAGTTATCTCTCCAGATTCCATTATTTTCTTCATGTTTTCTTGCATGAACAAACGATCAATTTCAGTCACAAACAACAATGAATTCGAAACTCTTTCTACAAGCCATCTAATTGTTCTTTCAACTGAATAAGGCTCAGGACTCACTGACAATCTTACTGCTTCATTATTTCCAAAAAGTCGCTGCCATTTACTATCAAACTTCCTAAAACCATGTTCATCAGTTCCATCATAAATTTGAATCGCCCCTTGAAATATAGATCGTGTTAATTCAGCAATACCAGAACCAGCTAAAATTTCTGAAATAAATGATCTTGCCTTTCCTTGTGAAAGGCGAACTTCATAACGATTCCATATTCTAAACAACCTTACACTATCCGATACACTTATACCTTCTTTCTTTGCTATCTCATATCTCTTTTCATAGAAATTAAAATACATTTCAGACTGACGACTACCAAGATAAATTGATAAACCTTGTCTATTCTCTGTTTCTAGTGGATTCTCAAAATCAAATCCACCACCACCAATAAATGAAAAACTTTTTAAATAAGGGGAAACAATATCTTGATTATAATACCTTGTTACTAGTGAAGATAAATCTAAATTTTCTTTCGTATCTTCCATAGCCATTTCATCAACCGCAATATCTAATCTAGTAACACTAAAATTTTCTCCATACTTTTTTTCAAGCATTTGAATAAAGTCTATCCATGTTATATTTTCATTCTCAAGATACAATTCTAACTGCCTACACCCTTGACCACTTAATTGTACTGTAATTCTATTTTTTTCTTCTCCATTCTCACTAAAAGATGAATTAAAACCGAAAAACCAAATATCACCATAACGATACAACAATTCATATTTCATAAATGAAGTTGTTTCAGGATTTATCATAACATCAAAGCCAAAAAATTTTTTAGCTACATAGTAAACATCACTTTCCTTATGAAGCGTAAATCTAAAATAGTCAATCATATATCTTGTCAATTCTTTATCACACCTTTTTAAAATAAAGTGATTTTTTATTTCTAAAAAATCTTCCTTCTTCAACGTTCGATATCCATTTTCATAAGCTTTTATAGTAGAAACAGGAATACCAGTCTTAATCGATAACTCTTTTCTTGTCATTTTTCGTTCTTTTCTAAAATCTTTTAACTCTTTGCCTTCCATTTCTCCTTTAAAACTCCATTTTTTCACCAAAAGGGACACAAAAAAACACGAAAGGGACACACCTTCAAACCTTGTCGCTCTAAGCGTAAAGTGCATTTTGTAACTTTTGTTACCCACCTATTAGAATAGGTGGGTTAATAAATATAGTCCAGCCAAAAATGCGGTCGGTGCGGTGCATGGGTTCGCCTACGGCTTCACCCCTGCTTTGCACCTACATTTTTAGCTGGACTATACTTAATAAAAAAATGCCCCAAAAAAGGGGCACCACCGCTATTCTAATAAAAAGGAAAGGTTAATCTCCAAAGTATTCGGAAACTAACTCACTCCAACTTTTATTAGATTCTTCTCTATCATCTATCATTTTTGAAAGTAATTCCTCTGAATCTTTATCTAAAAAGATTTTACCTTCTTTACGTTCAAATGAATAGGTCCCCTGTTCTTCTATTTTTTGAATAACATTTCTCAAAATATTAGAACGAAAACCTTTTTCTAAGGCAAAGTCTGATAGATAGACACCTTCAACAACATCATTTTCTTTTTTCTTACTAGACAGCAATTCCTGAACCAATTCAGGACTAGCTTTTTTAACAGTTCCTTTATCTAGTTCTTCTTTGGCCTGCATTTCTTCCTGTAAGACTTGTTTCTCTTCTTTAGAAAGCACAGCTTCAGGATTTTCTAAAGGATTGAAAGGATTTTCTCGTCTTTCAATCTTCTCATATTCATCATAGAAAGAGAATCTCTTTTCAAGCAATGGTGAATAAAATTCCCTTGCTACTTCTCCATAAATGCAAGCATAACCACGACCATAAACACGCTTACCACCTACAAACTTCACATACTTAAATTCTTTATTTCTATTGACATCACCAAACGTTAGATCATAACTAATCTCGTCCAATCGTCCAACAGAAATACGAAAGTTAATGTTAGCTTGCAATTTTGAACCTAAATCTTCCCTTGCAGGCTTCTGCATAGCTAGGATTCCGAAACACCCAGCTTGCCTTCCAAGAAGCAAGAATTGGCTCATGGCATTGTCTAAGCGCTGTCTAGTTTGAAAGTCTAGCATGGCACACAAGGCATTATATTCATCACACACTAGGAAATAAGGATCTAAGCCGTACTCATAATACTTCTTCATATCCTTATCGCCATTTTCAGCACGTTTGTTACGAATATAGGCATATCGTGCGAACATAATATCTACTGCTCTTTCAATCATAGATACTATATCTTCTGCACTATATGAAATTCGCCCTTCAAAAGCCTTCTGTTCTGCCATTGTTACAAAGTCAGCTTGTTTTGGATCACCAATATCAACTACTCCTTCTTTCGCCAAGGCAAGAATCAACGTTCTTAATAGAACAGTCTTACCACCACCAGTACCACCGACTACTAGCAAATGAGGATCATCAACAGGATTCCAATAGAGATTCTTCATTAGTTGAATACCCTTATCAGAGTAATTGACATCAGTTACCTTAATACGATTCAAGAAAGCAGAATAGGCTAGTTTATATGTCTTAAACTTTATATCGTCCTGAACTTCCATAAAGTCCATAAAGAAAGTTGTTTCTAACTCACTACCAATCTTCTTGAATTTCTCTTGAAACTTGTTACCAGCCATTTTAAAGGCTACATCAAGATCATAGCGATTCTGTTTCATGTAAACAGCAGGAAACACAACTTTATCAATAGTACCTGATTCACGCTTTACTTTCTTTGTGTAAGTATATCCATTTTCCTTCAAAAAGAAAGCTAGTTTTGAAAGTCTTTCTAACTTTTGGAATAAGAATATTCTTTCTTGTGAAAACCACGTTAAATAAATACTCAGAACGATAAATACTAACAGCAGGATCACAAAAATAATGATAGCTGGTATATCTAAACTCTTTACTTTTTCAAAGTTTAAATAACCATAAAATACAAGTGCAGGACTAAACAACAAAAAGAAAAAAGAAAAGATAAAGTATCTAAGATTCACCATATAAGGCTTAATCTTAATTCCTCTATACGCAGGAAACAAACCCATATCTTTTCTCCTTTATTTATTATCCTTTATGTTCTTGCTTCTGTTCTTGTTTAGATTTAGTAGCAGCTTTCTTTAGCTTATCAACCACAAATACGAAACGGTGCTTATTAGGCTCAACTTGATTACGATCAGCTTTTCTCATACCATGATATGCAACTAGCAGAGTTTCAAAATCAATAGATTCTTGATAGCCAAGATTCAAAGCATCAATTTCTTCTGCTGATTGTTCTGTTACCTTTAAGAATACAGTATCTTCCTGTCCTTCCGAATACACAAGAACTTCAACACCATCATAATCACCTTCACCTGTTTCAAGATCAATATTTACAAATTGTGCTCCTTCATTTTTAATAAACTTACAAATTCCCAAAACTTCCTTTGGATTCAATAACAGGTCATTCAAAATACGATATTTTTTAGAAAAAATTTCTACACGATTTCCTAACTCTAGTCCGTTTTTAGCCATTATTTGTTACCTCCTACACGTTTAAGTCCTTTAGCCAATACGTTTGTTGAAGCTGAAAAATTTGTCCCTTCAACATAATCTTCTAAGAAAGTTGGTTCAATAGCTTCAACTTCCTCATTTACCTGATATGTAGCCATATCTTTTGGAGTGATAATAGAGAACATACCATGTTTCCCATTCATCACAATATGTCGTGTTCCCTCAAAAGGCTTACCTTCAATAATTGCTGGCGCCTTCTCAGAACGTACATAGTTAGCTTTCCCGATAGCTTCGGGATTAAATTTAAAGTTCTCAATTTTCATTTTATATTTTCCTTTTCTATTTTAAAATTTTTCAAAATTAAAAAGGGCGATTTTCCTGTTCTAATCGCCCTTAACTGATAGACTAGTCTTCTTTACGTTTAAAACCAGCCACACCAACTATAGTTGTCATCACACCAACTACACCAGCAAATCCAAGTGAACTTTCAGCAGTACCAGTGTTTGGTAATTCAGGTTTGTGTTCTTTTGGTTTTTCAGGAGTTTGAGGTTTTTTAGGTGTTTCAGGAGGAGTTGCTGGTTTTTCCTTAACGTAAGCTTTATGGTATTCTACTTCCAATTCTTTTTCTTTTGGAACAGCTACATATGGCTTAATTGAAACCATTGGTTTAGGAGTGTATTTTGGATCGTTATATTTCTCAATAGAAATAGGCTCTTGCTTAATTTCTTTCTGAGAAGCACGACCAAACAGACCACCTACGATAGAAAATGAAGTATCAGCAGTATTTGAATGAATAAAGCTAAAGTTAATCTTTTGACCTTTTGCAAATGACCAACCAATACCATTAGAATCAAGCACCCCTGCTGTACTTTGACTTTGTGCAGAATCATTCGCCGTAAATGAATTTCCACTTTGTGTAATGTTAGCACCAGTTGTTACTTTGGCACCATCAAGTTTAGAAACATCAATAACTTGATTGCTATCAACATCATTTACAGTTACTTCACTAACATTATCCGAATCTGTCAGAACTCCAACAGTCACCATTTTCACCCAGCCTTGACGATCATTACGGTAACCGCCAGAAGCTCCACCGCCACCTTGTCCGTCAACGCCACCACCACCGTTGGCTTCTCCTGCACCTGCAGAGATAAAAACACCATAACCAATACCACCATCTTCGCCTGCCCAAAGAGCAACGTAAGAACGGATAAATCCTGATTCAGCAGATGGTGTAATATTGCTAAATGTCAGGGTTACATCTCCGTTAGAGGTATTTTTAACCTTGATTTTAGCTGTTCCACTCTTATCATCTAACAAGAACACATTATTAAAATTTGCGTCTAAGTTAGTGTTACGAGTGTACCCTTGAATAACATTAGCTGTATAGTCAGGTGCAACAGCCTTAGAAGCACCTGAAACTACTTCAAAGCTAGTTTTCGCAGTTGCAGTCAAACCAGTTTGAATTGACTTGATAACTTTGCCTGCATTGGCTTTATTCCATTCCTCAACAGCTTTTTGATCTTGCGCATAATTCCCAGTAAATTTCAAGCCTTTAGCTTCCATGATAGCTTTATCTTTAGCTTTGATTTTTTCAGCTTCCAGCTTTTCATTCTTGAACTTAACTTCGTTAGTTTCGTTTTCCTTTTTAGCACCTGCGTTGTATGTTTCAACAGTTTTCTTATCCTTTGGATAGTCGCCTGTATGCTTCAAGCCAGCTTTTTCCATAGCAGTTTTGTTTTCTGCTTTGATTTGATTGTTTTTGTCAGTAGCTTCTTTGATTTCCTTGGTGTTTTGCTCTTTTTCAGCAATCTTCTTATCAATTTCTACTACTTGCGCTTTTTCGTCAGCTTTAGCTTCTTCTTCGGTATCATAACCAACTTTTTCTTTTTCAGTTACCTTGATACCAACTTCTTGTGCTTTTTTCACAGTAGCTCCAAGATCAACAGATACAACAGGTTTAACTTTTTCTTCATTTTTAGCTTCTACTTTTGAATCAACTTTTACTTCAGTTTTTGGTGATTCAGCAGGTTTTGCAACTTCAGTAGTTGCAGGTGATGATGGTTTAACTTCATCGGCCGATACAGAACTACTAAACGCAATTCCTAACATAGCAAGCGCCAAAATAACTCCACAAGTACCAGCTGCTTTCGTTTTACGGATTGAACCATAAGCCTTATATTCATTAGATTTAAACATTAATTTTTTTCTCCTTTTTTTATTTTAAATAATGTTTTTTCTTTTTCGATCTCATTCAATAGATGGTGAACGTGACCTTCGATAGACTTCAAAAATCATTTTCTCTCCTTTTCTATATTAAAAAAAGCCAGCTACCAACTGACTTTTGAATTAAAAATTCGTTTTTCTATGTAAATAATTAAGTTATCTGTCCAATAATTGTTCTATACTAGACAAACTTCGACATAAATCATTAATAACTAATCTTCACCCCATTTCCTATTGTTAATTCACATAAAAGAATACAAACATACTCTCTTGTGAAAATTAACAGAAGCATTTATTAATAATTTTATTTTCTAGAAAAACAGAAAAAGGCTTTTTCTCAAAAGCCTTCTCTGATTCCTGGTAATTTATATGCTCATATCTTCGCATATTTTCAGCCTATTAGCTTACTACCTTCGCCAAAGTCACGAATTTAAGAATAACTCAATATCCCCTCTTTCTTACCTAAAGGCATTAGCAAAAGCTAATTACTTAACTTTCACATACCGACCATACGACATATAGACTTCGCTATCTCTCTCTAGCTACCTTCTACGAAGTATCATTGACTGTTCACAGCCGTCAGTTCCCTTTTCTTATCTACTAAGGCGAAAGGACGAAACACCCAACGTGAACTTTACAAACTCTAAACTCCTTGCCAACTCTATTTACTTATGGTATAATAATACAGTATAAAAAACACCCACGCTCTGACAAATTTGACATTTTCCTAAAATTCACGTATAATTAAATTGCTACATTTATTATTCGTGTTTGGTCAGTGTAAATCATTGCCTGACACGTTTTTTTATTAAATTTTCAAAGGTCAATCATTCTCATTTGTAATCAATTGATTACATTGACTATTATATAATCAATTGATTACTTTGTCAAGACTTTTTTTAAAAAAATTTTATTATTTATTATTACGGTACTTATTATGGAATTTAAAGATAGATTAAAAGAAATTCGACTGAACAAAAAACTCACTCAAAAAGATATAGCAAACTACTTCCAAACTTCACCACAAAGTTATGCTCAATGGGAGAAAGGTCTCAGAAAACCATCAGCAGAAAATCTTCAAAAACTAGCTGTTTTTTTCAATGTTTCAACTGACTATCTTTTGGGAAAAACTGATACTCCTGACTCTGATCCAAATATAGACTTAGACACTGCTATAGATAATTCAGTCGCTTTTGATGGTACTCCCATCACAGATGACGACCGAGAAACCATTAAAAATTATCTGAAAGATTATTTCTCTAATAAAAAATAAGTATGAATTTAAATAAAGTTATAAAAGAGATTGAGCAATTAAATTGCAAAGTTGTCATTCTTGATAACTTAGACTGCAAAGGACGATATGTACTTGCAAATAACAAACACTTTATTTTCCTTAGTTCCGATACAACTGATATTGAAAAAATAAATATACTTCTTCACGAAAAACATCATCTCATTAATGATGATTGTAACAACTCTTTATCTCAAATTGAGACATTTAAAAATCACATTGAATCTGATACTGAAAAAGGAAGAATCCTTGATTTTATGAGCCTAGTAAATAGTGAATATCCAATTGATGATAGTTTCAATTACCAACACTATATCTCTAATGCTGAAATTCCAGTAAAATATGAAAATTATGTTAAAGAAATTGCTACAAAATTCTACAATGAAAACAAAAAAAATAACATTATCTAATGATAGTGTTATTTTTCTTTTTAATTATTCAAAAATTGCCATTGCACATAGTTCATAATTACAATATACGTGCAACTCATTATCTTTGTTATAATCAAGGAATTTCCCACCTTTTTTTCTAAAATTAAATTCAACAAAATAAAGTTCTAAATCTCCCTCATATTCAACTTCGATATCAAAACTTGAACCTTCTTCCATTTCATCTAACTGTTTAGAATAATCATTCAAAAAATCTCTCACAAAGTAATTCAATTTTGGTCTTAAAAACTGTGGTACATCGTTATAATAAATTACTTTTTTTAAATCCATTTTTGATCTCCTTCTTTTTTCAATTAATTTTAGGATAAATTCATATATAAATTATAAATTGGAAAGTCTATATATCGTTCTTTTGTCTCCTTATCCAATTTTTTCCAAAATAAGTCAGCTTGTGGTTTAGACTTTAACAGCACAGACGAACCAAAACAAATTTCATCATTACCATTATTATTAACTAAAATCTTACTTAGCGTTTCTTTCTCTTCATCATTCAATTCACGAACTCTGGATTTGATTTGAAGATCATTAATTATAGCTATCTCACTATTCTTGAAGTATTCTAAATTCCAGTCAGAAAGACTCTGAGCCCAATTAAGCAATAACTCACTTCTCGAATTATCTTCGGCCATATCAGCAGCAGCAACTATTTTAATAATAGTATTGTCAGCTCCTTCGTAGTTTAAATTATTATCAACTAATCTTTGATAAGATGTAATAACCGCATCAAAATTACAATTATCTATTTTTAACCAATCATTTGGTTCTAAAACTTCAAAGACCGAAGTGTCTAAAGCATTTTCGCCTTCACCCCTTCTACACCAAGGAGTCTCTTTAAAAATGTCTATCTTATCTGTTTTAAACTCATATAAGGTTATAATGTGGATGTTAGCAACTTTAAGATGAAGTAATTTCCATTCATTGTAATTTAAAGAAACATTCTTTTTTAATACAAGACCTGAATGAATAATGTTTATAGTTCTTTGAGATTTTTTATCAAAGCAAGATAAATCAATATCTTTTTTAATACCTATTTTTCCCATAATATTAGAAATCTTTAACATTTCCTTAATATCCGACTCTAAATCACGTGAAGTAATATCCGATATTGATTGTCCATCTAGTTCTATTTTATTTTCATTGAGATTAAGATATCCTACTTTTCCTAACTCTAGAAGCACCTGACTAGACTTTAAAGCTTTTGACAACATATTAGATCTAGTATAGTTAAATTTAAATATCTTTTCATTTACATCCAAAGACATTTTAAAACCTTCACCAAAATGAAGTTCCACTCTCCCATCTGGAAAAATATGTCTTTTTACATCTTGAAAAACATAGTCCCCTATTTTAATAATTAAATCGGTTTCTTCTTCAGTTTCTACAATCTTTATTGTGTTTTCAAGTGGTATTTCTATACCGGTTTTAGGATCTAAATAATACATAAATAGATCATGCTCTTCCTGGTAATTAAAGATTTCTCCTCGCTCTTGACCATAAAAGTAGAACTTAAGAGTTTTATCATCAGGAAGATCCTCAACTGAAATTGCTTCGACATTTATAAAACTATACTGCTTTAGACTATTGTTTATAAAATCCAATAACATTGGATACATTTTTTTCTCATCCAGTTTGAAAATCTGTATAGAAAGTTTCTTTTTATTGGTAGATTTATTTTTTAATTTACTCTTTTTGAGCAAATTCTTTATAGACAGAGGAGGTAATGACTTATAGTAAATATCTCTTAAACCATTATCTTCATTTAACCAAACTACAAATAAAACTACACCACCATTGGATTTATATAATTCTAGATCACTTATATCTAATGAAAATGATTTGAGTATATCATTTTTTTGCCTAGTAGTCTTAATTTGAACAGGCACTTTACCAAGTATTTCGCTTTTTTTCTCACTAGATGACTTAAGAACATGAATTTCTCCATCCCATATTGGAGTTTTATCATTACTTTCAAAATAAGATTGAAGTAACTCATGCTTATCTATAAATGTTGACAGATAAGAAACACCTAATGTCTCAGTTTTTCTATTATTGGCCAAATCTGCACCTCTAAAAATAACTCTATATACTTTATATTATAGCATTAAGAAATAAAATTACATAGCATTCAATAAACAACAATTAAACTTCAGTTTAATTGTACAAATTTTAAAATATGGATTATGATCACCTTCTACAAATTAAATATATTTATCTAAATTTGTTTTTTCAATTTCGAAACTAAAATAAATGATTTTAAGATTTTTAATCTACCTCCAATATTATTCATCAAAAAAACCGTAGTTGGGAGAACTACGGTTTGTTTTAGTCCCTTCGGGGGAATTTGATTGAATAAATCGAAAGTATTCCCTCGAAATTAATTGAGGACATAAAGTGTCATAATTTAGGAGAGACACCTTATTCAGGAAATTGTACATTTTTCGGTACACAATCATTATACAAAAAATACAGTAAAAAAGCAAGTGAAAATGGTAGCGTTTCCAATGTTTTTTCTTTATCTACAAAATGAATGTTTCTATTTTATAAGATTAATTCCTAGATGCAATCTTCTAGTATTCAATTTAATTTAAAAGAGAGAACTTATTAGTTCTCTCTTAGTTTTGTTTTGAAATGATAATAAGGTCCGATCATACCGACCGTATTCTGATGATGTGCGAACTCAAGTCTAGTCTTGTCTGCCAAGCTTGGAACAAGCGAATCTTTCAAAGCCTTACGAATCTTAGGTTTTAAAATTGCTTCTTGTCCCATGATATCACCGCCAAGGATGACAACTTCTGGATTAACCACATAACAAATATTTGCTAAACCTTTGCCCAGATAATCTACCATACGGTCAATCCCCTCCATACAGAGTTTATTGCCTTCGGTAGCTTCTTTGAAAATTCTACGACCGTTCCACTGTTCCACTTCATCTCCATGTGCGTCTGCTACATACTTAACAAGAGCTGTCGTAGATGCTAAATCCTGGAAGGCTCCATCCTGCATGTGCAGATAACCAACTTCACAGGCAGAATTACTAAAGCCATGAAAAACTTGGCCATCAATGATTAAGCAACCACCGATACCTGTTCCAATTGTCAAACAAAGGGTAATACTTGCACCCTTTCCTGAACCAGAGACAGCTTCAGCAAGACCTGCACAGTTAACATCATTTTCAATTTCACAAGGAATATTAAAGCTAGCTTCAATTTCCTTTTTAAATTGGGTTCCAGCATAATTTGGAATCTGTGGACCAGCGTAGAAAATCTCACCCTTATCAGGATCAACCATTCCCGCTGAGGAAATGGCTACACCTGACACTGGTCCTTTTTCTAGATAGCTAGCTACGATATCTTTTGTTTTCTGTAAGATGTGTGGA
>ERZ772935.261-NODE-261-length-21480-cov-14.596639_pt1 | contig 21480 bp, 13 predicted proteins | sample MGYA00511683_ERZ772935 | MGnify/ENA primary metagenome ERZ772935 (study PRJEB29015, sample SAMEA2738086) | human oral metagenome | biome: human oral; feature: human-associated habitat; material: saliva | place: China | collected 2228 ...
TGAAAGAAATCATCGAGCGTACCGGCGCGCAAAACGGCGACATCATCTTCTTCGGCGCAGACAAAGCCAAAGTCGTGAACGAAGCCATCGGCGCTTTGCGTATCAAAGTCGGCTTGGAACACGGCGCGGAAAACGGCTACTTCGTGGACGAATGGAAACCTTTGTGGGTCGTCGATTTCCCGATGTTCGAATACGACGAAGACGCCGACCGCTACGTTGCCGTACACCATCCGTTTACCGCGCCTAAAGAAGGTCACGAAGACCTGATGGTTTCCGACCCGGCAAACTGCCTGGCACGCGCCTACGATATGGTGTTGAACGGCTGGGAAATCGGCGGCGGTTCTATCCGTATCCACCGCGCCGACGTACAGGAAAAAGTGTTCGCCGCGCTGAAAATCAGCCCTGAAGAGCAGCAGGAAAAATTCGGCTTCCTCTTGGATAACTTGAAATTCGGCGCGCCTCCGCACGGCGGTTTGGCATTCGGCCTCGACCGTCTGGTAACACTGATGACCGGCGCCGAATCCATCCGCGACGTGATTGCCTTCCCGAAAACCCAACGCGCCCAATGTCTGCTGACCAACGCGCCGAATGCGGTGGACGACAAACAGCTGCGCGAATTGAGCTTGCGCCTGCGTCAAAAAGCGACCGAAAATAAAGAAGCGTAATTTTTAAAAGCAGGTTAGCAACACCTGACAGCCAAAAGGTCGTCTGAAACCTAATTACACGGGTTTCAGACGACCTTTTTCATCACGGATGTAATGAATGTCAGTAAGCGGGCATTTTCCATTTTAATCCTCCGACACTCATCAAGTCATGGGTAAATCGCCCTATTAAATTTAATCTAATTGAGTAATATCAGTTTATATTCATAATCCCACAGTAATTTTTTACATTTCCCCCTTGTCATGCTATCCTCGCCACCCCTGTATGTATCGGCTTGTTTCATCAAGCAGTTTATTGTTGCACGCATACAGACAATATCCTAATTAATTATCGACAAGAGTATTGCTATGAAAAAAATAACTTCCTCTATTCTAAAAACCTGTTTTGCAGCGACGGCGGTTATCACAGCGCATTCTGCGTTTGCATATAACGCTTCCCGCCCCACCTCTGCTCCCGCACGCAGCACTTTGGACAATCACAATTTCCCCTATTCCATGCCGATTAATCCTAACGCAGCGCGCGACGGCAAACCTTATTTAAAAGCACACGACGACGTAATGACGCTGGCGGGCGCAACCCTGCCTCCTGCACGTCCGGTCAAACCGACTGCACCTCCCCCACAACGTGCGCCATTGGCTAACCAAGATTTCCCTTACTCCATGCCAATCAACCCCAACGCAGCCAATGACGGCAAACCTTATTTGAAAGCACACGACGACGTGATGACGCTGGCGGGCGCGACCCTGCCTCCTGCACGCCCGGTCAAACCGACTGCGCCTCCTCCATCCAAACCTGTCAGCAACAATGGCGACTTTCCTTACTCCATGCCAATCGGCGGCAATGTTTCGATACCGGACAGCGGCGTGATGAGCACAGCCTCCCAACCTCCTGCCCGCCCTATCGGCAAACCGATTGCGCCTCCTCCGTCTAAACCCGTCGTCAACAATGGTAACTTCCCTTACTCTGAGCCAATTTATGGCAAACGTACTTCGACAACACCTGTCGGCGTCATGACCACAGCCGACGTACCGCCTGCCTACAATCCAAACAACGCAGTGGCAAAACCTCAATATACAGTCAAAAATTCCGTCCGCGTTGCTGATGCCGACAACCTGAAAAACAAAGAAATCCTGTTTGTTATCGACAGAATCGAAGGCAAGGGCGAGCGCGTCATCCGCGAACGCCGCATCAATCAAATCGAGCTGTTCAGCCTGAACACTGAAGACGGCAAAGGAAAAGGCTTGCTGACCGTCGGCAAAATCCCGACCGCTTCGGGCAATGTGTTCTTCGGCGAATGGGCGCCTGCTTCAGAAGCCGCCGCTACTGCGCATGTCAAAGGCAACGCGCATCCTGCCTGGTTCTATGGCAAAAACCCGACCGGCAGTACCAAAGGCTTGGCAACAGCGACTTACAACGTAGTCGGTGTCAACGGTCATAAAGCCGGCGAACGCGATATTTATACCGGTACCGTCAAAGCCTATTTCGGTTCAGGCGACAGCGGCAGCATGACCGGCAAACTGGCGCGCCATACCGACACTCTGGACTTTGCCGGCGTGAAAATCGACAACCGCAACGGTACTTTCGCCTCTGATGCCGCCCGCAACCGCGAAGGCATCAAAGGTCAGTTCTACGGTCAAAATGCCGCCGCATTGGCGGGTATTGCGACCCGTGGTACGGAAAGCCGCGCCGACGACATCTCCTTCGGCGGTATAAAACAATAAACCGTCGATAGAACAACGGGGAAGGCGCGGATTACCGTGCTTTCCCCGTTTTATGGCAAGCTGCAGACGAATAGTATAGTGGATTAAATTTAAATCAGGACAAGGCGACGAAGCCGCAGACAGTACAGATAGTACGGAACCGATTCACTTGGTGCTTCAGCACCTTAGAGAATCGTTCTCTTTGAGCTAAGGCGAGGCAACGCCGTACTGGTTTAAAGTTAATCCACTATATCAGCTTCCGTTTTCAGACGACCTTTTGTGCTTCTCATTACCTCAAGGGTCGTCTGAAAACGGAAACAGACTAAAAAACAAAGCAATATTCAAAATCGCATCTTTTCAGACGACCGCTCCCTCTTCGCCGCAAACCCGCCTCGTCCGAAATTTGCCCACCACACACCAGCCCGAAAGAAAACGAATGAACAAATCCTGCCTCCTCCTGCTCGTCCTGCTGCCCCTGTCCGCCCACGCTGACAGCGACGACCTGCGCCGCCTGTCCGAAGAAAACGGGCGCGTGCAGCAGCAATATCGGGAAAGCGGCTGGCTGGACGACGGCACACCCGCAGGCGATATCGAAAACGACGACGCATACATCCGTATCGGCGGTCAGATTTACACCGTAGGCAACAATACCGAAGAGCTGGAAAGCGCGATTTATCATGCCATTAACGAACGTCAATGGAAAAAGGCAGAACGCTTCGCCACGCGCTATGCCGCCCTGCCCGGCCACAATCCCGCCCTACCCAAATTGGTGCTCGGTTTGAAACAACGCGCCGAAGGACGCCTCGCCGAAGCCTTACGGAACCTGCAAGCAGCAGAAGCACTCGCCCCCGCCAACCCGCGCATCCTGCTCGAAACCGCGCGCCTTTATACCGAAGACAACCAAAACCGCGAAGCCCGAAGCGCATTCGCCCGCGCCCAAGCCGCCGACATCCCCGAAGAAACCCGCGCCCTGATCGGACAATACCTCGGCGAAATCGACAAACGCAGCCGCTGGCACGGACAAATCGGCATCGCTTACGGCTACAACAGCAACATCAACCAATCCGACGGCTCCGTCCGCTGCATCCTGCCGCTTGACGACCAATGCCTCGCCTACCAAAACCTGCCCGACCCCATCCGTTCCCCCGTATGGAATTACAGCCTGAGCGCAGGCAAAATCACCCCCATTAAAGGACACCACAGCCTCAAAACCAACCTCCTCGCCTACGGCACGCACTACCGCCGCAAAGACACAGACGCCGCCCTGTCCGACTACGGCAGCCAAACAGGCACACTGTCTGCCGGTTACGAATACGCCGACGCACAAAGCCGCCTCTCGCTGATGCCCGTTTACGAACACGAACGGCGCAACCGCCACACCTACTACAACGCCTACGGCGCCGAAACCTCGTGGACGCATACCATCAACCCCAAATGGCAGGTCAACGCCGACTGGTCGGGCAAACGCTACCGCCACAGCGGCACCGCGAAAACCTACGCCGCCGACTACACCGAATACCGCACAGGCCTAGGCGCAGAATACGCCCTGACCCCGAAAACCGGCGTGTTCGCAGGCTCGGACTACACCCGCCGCACATACAACGGCGGCACATCCGACCACCGCGAATACACCCTCCGCACAGGCTTATACACCCTGTTTGACAACGGCACCTACCTCAACGCCCTCGTCATGAAACGGCGCAACCTCTACGACCGCGCAGGCATCGCCGCAGACGGACAAAGACGCAGCGACCGCCAAACCGTCTGGCTCGCCGCCGCAGGCTTCAGACAATGGCACATCGGCGGCTTCTACCCCGAACTGCGCTTCAAACACACCACCGTCAAAAGCAATTCCGTGTTCTACCGCTACCGCCAAAACGAAATCATGCTGGGCGTGAAGAAACAGTTTTGAAGCGTTTTATTGGATGGATGGGAACATAAAGAGGTCGTCTGAAAATAAGGATTTATGAATTTCAGACGACCTCGTCTAATGAGTTCAAATAACAGCAAACATCTCACATCCGCCGCTATCCCCTTCTATACCTTTCCCCATCTGCCGTAACCTACCCCCTCTCTCGTCCGGCGGGAGAGGGCTGGGGAGAGGGTGGATCTATGGGCTGCACGAATTTGTTTTTTCTCCAAACCACAACCACCCCCATCCTAACCTTCCCCCGCCAGACGGGGGAAGGGACAAGGTTGCTGATACGGCAAAGAGGTCGTCTGAAAATAAGGATTTTAGATTTCAGACGACCTCATTCAATAAGTTTTAATAACAGTAAACACCCCACCTGCCGCTATCTCCTCCCATGCTTTTCCACATCTACCGCAACCTCCCCCCCCCCGTCGGGGGGGAGAGGGCTGGGAAGAGGGTAGCTCTATGGGCTGCACGAATTTAATTTTTCCCAAGCCACAAAGCCACCCCCATCCTAACCTTCTCCCGCCGGACGGGGGGGGAAGGAACAGAATTGCTGATACGGCAAAGAGGTCGTCTGAAAATTACGATTTATGAGGTTTCAGACGACCTCGTTTAATGAGTTCAAATAACAGCAACCATCTCACATCCGCCGCTATCCCCTTCCATACTTTTCCACATCTACCGCAACCTGCCCCCTCTCCCGTCTGGCGGGAGAGGGCTGGGGAGAGGGTGGCTCTATGGACTGCACGAGTTTTATTTACCTAAACCTGTAAAACCACCCCCATCCTAGCCTTCCCCCGCCGGACGGGGGAAGGAACAGGATTGCTGATACGGCAAAGAGGTCGTCTGAAACCCATCTTTCAGACGACCTCTTTTCTCTTTCAAAAACGCTCTGCCTCAAACCCTAGCCTGCTTCTTGAAAAAAGCCTGCCAGTGCGGCGGTGTCGAGGGCAATCATCAGCTCTTCGTTGGTCGGTACGACCAAAACGGCGGGCGTGGAACCTGTCGGGCTGATGATGCCTGAGTTGCCGTAGCGTTTTTCCATGTTGGCTTTGGTGTCGATGTGCAGGCCCAAATAGTCGAGGTAGGCGACGGTTTTGGCGCGGATGTTGCGGGAGTTTTCGCCGATGCCGCCAGTGAAGACGAGGGCGTCTATGCCGCCGCAGGCGACCGACATAGAGGCGATGTATTTGGCGAGGCGGTAGGTCATGACTTCGAGGGCGAGGCGTGCGCCTTCGTGGCCTTCGTCGGCAGCGATTTCGAGGGTACGGCAGTCGTTGGAAAGTTCGGAGATGCCGAGCAATCCTGATTTTTTGTTCAGCATTTCATCGACTTGCTCGATGTTCATGCCGGCGTGGGCGGTCAGGTAGCTGTACACGCCGGGGTCGATGTCGCCGCAACGGGTGCCCATGACGAGGCCTTCGATGGGGGTGAAGCCCATGCTGGTATCGACGGATTTGCCGTTTCGGATGGCGGTGATGGACGCGCCGTTGCCGAGGTGGGCGACGATCATGCGCAAATCTTCCAGCGGTTTGCCCAGAATCCGCGCGGCTTCGGGGGCGACGTAGCGCATACTGGTGCCGTGGAAGCCGTAGCGGCGGAAGGCGTATTTTTTGCGCAATTCGCGCGGCACGGCGTAGGTGTAGGCGCGTTCGGGCATGGTTTGGTGGAACGAGGTGTCCATCACGCCGACGTTGGGCACGCCGGGGAAGTGTTCCTGCGCGGCGAGGATGCCGCTGATGTTGGCGGGGTTGTGCAGCGGGGCGAGCGGGATGCAGGCTTTCAGTTCGTCGAGGACGTCTTGGTCGATGAGGACGGACTCGTGATATTTTTCGCCGCCGTGGGCGATGCGGTGGCCGATGGCTTTGATGCGGTCGTGCAGGCCGTGTTTTTCCAGTTCGTTCAACAGCATACCCACCGCGCCGGCGTGGCAGTTGCGGCCAGTCAGGGGAACTTGGCGTTTGTTGCCGTCTTTGCTGAAGGTGATGACGGCTTCGGGCGTACCCAAACGTTCGCCGAGGCAGCTTAGGACGACGCTGCCGCTTTTGCGGTCGATAACGGCGCCTTTAAGCGAGGAACTGCCGCAGTTCAGGACGAGGATGAGTTGGTCGGACATGATATTTCTCCTTGTAGTTTGTGGTTGTTTTTTTGGTGGGGTCGTCTGAAAAAGGATGGGCGTTGGGCGGGATGTGTTTCAGACGGCCTCTTTGGGCAAAGCGTATGCCGCATTTTCTATCGTCATTCCCGTCCCTGCGTAGGTGGGGACAGGCTGTGGCGGGAATCCAGAATGTAGAACTCACGAAACCTGTTTTTCCCTGCCAATCCTCCATATTGACAGGTCTGGATTCCCGCCTGCGCGGGAATGACGGCGATACGGGAAGCTGTCTTTTATCGGGGTTTCCGTGTTCTTCCTTGTGGTTTGCCGCCTTCCGCCACAGGGCAAGGGAATAGTCAGTGATTTGATGTCTACTTGTTTTTCAGACGACCTTTTTATGGCTCGCGGGCAAAGCCCGCGCTACGTCGGTTCAAAAACAATCATCAGGAACGCGCACCCGCCCTTCCATAATCACGCGCGCGCTGCGGCTCATGACGGCTTTTTTCACCGCCCAAATACCGTCCGAACATTCTGCCGCCGCGCCGACGCGCAATGTGCCGGAAGGATGGCCGAAGCGCACTTCGTTGCGCGTTCCGCCGCCTGCGGCGAGGTTGACCAGCGTGCCGGGGACGGCGGCGGCAGCGGCGATAGCGACCGAGGCAGTGCCCATCATGGCGTGGTGCAGTTTGCCCATGCTCAGGGCGCGTACCAGCAAATCGATGTCGGCAGCGTTCACGGTTTTGCCGCTGGAGGCGGTGTAATCGGCGGCGGGGGCGACGAAGGCGACTTTCGGCGTGTGCGCGCGGGCGGCGGCTTCGGACACGTCGTTAATCAAGCCCATTTTCAGCGCACCGTAAGCGCGGATTTTCTCAAATTTTTCCAGCGCAGCGGCATCATTGTTAATGTCGTCCTGCAACTCTTTGCCCGTGTAGCCCAAGTCGGCGGCGTTCAGGAAAACGGTCGGAATACCCGCGTTGATGAGCGTGGCTTTCAGACGACCTATACCCGGAACGTCCAACTCATCCACCAGATTGCCGGTCGGAAACATGCTGCCTTCGCCGTCGGCGGGGTCGAGGAATTCGATTTGAACTTCGGCGGCGGGAAAAGTTACGCCGTCCAGCTCGAAATCGCCCGTTTCCAAGACTGCGCCGTTTTGCATCGGAACATGGGCGATGATGGTTTTGCCGATGTTTTTCTGCCAGATTTTGACCGTGCAGATGCCGTCTGAAGGGATTTTGCCTTTATCGACCAAGCCCTGCTCGATGGCGAACGCGCCCACGGCGGCGGTGAGGTTGCCGCAGTTGCCGCTCCAATCGACGAAAGGCTTGTCGATGGAAACTTGCCCGAAAAGGTAATCGACGTCGTGGTCGGCGCGTTCGGACTTGTCCAAAATCACCGCCTTGCTGGTGGACGAACTGGCGTTGCCCAAACCGTCTATCTGCTTGCCGTAGGGGTCGGGGCTGCCGAGTACGCGCAACAGGATTTTGTCGCGCGCGCTACCCGCTTCCCGCGCCGCCTCGGGCAGGTCGGAACGTTTGAAAAACACGCCTTTTGATGTGCCGCCGCGGTAGTAAACGGCGGGGATTTTGATTTGCGGCATTTTAGGGTTCTCCTTATGTAGCGTGGGTTCTGCCCACGATTTTTTTTACCGTATCAATTTAGCCTTTATTTCGTGGGCAAAGCCCACGCTGCGCCCACTTTCCAGAAGTACATTAGGCTGCCACTCCGACCAAAGCCGTTTGCTTCCGCAAAATGTCGGGGTTCGCCCCAATCTACGGCTGCTGTGTTGTGATACGGCAGACTATTAAACCCCGTCATTCCCGCGTAGGCGGGAATCCAGACTTATCCGCACAGAAACTCATCGGATAAAAAGGTTTCCTCAATTCCACTTTCTGGATTCCCGCCTGCGCGGGAATGACGATTTACAGTAGATGCCTGCCATATCGGGAATTACGTGAATGAGCAAAATGTTGAACCCGACCCACGCTACGTCTGCTTTTCAGACGACCTCTACGCCGCGTTCCCTTCCAAAAAATCCTGTGCAAACCGTTGCAGCACGCCGCCGGCTTCGTACACCAGCACTTCCTCGGCGGTATCGAGGCGGCAGGTCACGGGGACTTCGACGGTCTCGCCGTTTTTGCGGTGGATGACGAGGGTCAGGTCACCGCGCGGTTTGCGTTCGCCGACCACGTCGTAGGTTTCCGTGCCGTCCAGTTGCAGGGTGTGGCGGTTGGTGCCGGGTTTGAATTGCAGCGGCAAGACGCCCATGCCGATGAGGTTGGTGCGGTGGATGCGCTCGAAACCTTCGGCGGCGATGGCTTCCACGCCCGCCAGCCGTACGCCTTTCGCCGCCCAGTCGCGGCTGGAGCCTTGTCCGTAGTCCGCGCCGGCGATGATGATAAGCGGCTGTTTGCGGTTCATATAGGTTTCGATGGCTTCCCACATGCGCATGGTTTCGCCTTCGGGTTCGACGCGGGCGAGCGAGCCTTGGCGCACGCTGCCGTCTTCGTTTTTCACCATTTCGTTAAACAATTTGGGATTGGCGAAAGTGGCGCGTTGGGCGGTGAGGTGGTCGCCGCGGTGGGTGGCGTAGGAATTGAAGTCTTCTTCGGGCAAACCCATTTTCGCCAGATATTCGCCCGCCGCACTCGCCGCCAGAATCGCGTTGGACGGCGAAATGTGGTCGGTGGTGATGTTGTCGGGCAGAATCGCCAAGGGGCGCATTCCCGTCAGGCTGCGTTCGCCCGCCAGCGCGCCTTCCCAATAGGGCGGACGGCGGATGTAGGTGGACATCGGACGCCAGTCGTACAGCGGACTGGGGGCTTTTTGCGCTTTGCCGGTGTCGAACATCGGTACATACACGTCGCGGAACTGCTGCGGTTTCACATATTCGGCAACGACGGCATCGATTTCTTCGTCGGTCGGCCAGATGTCTTTCAGGCGGATTTCCTTGCCGTCGTCTGAAACGCCGAGTACGTCGTTTTCAATATCGAAACGGATGCTGCCTGCGACGGCGTAGGCCACCACCAGCGGCGGGCTGGCTAAAAACGCCTGTTTCGCATACGGGTGGATGCGGCCGTCGAAGTTGCGGTTGCCCGACAGTACGGCGGTGGCGTACAAATCGCGGTCTATGATTTCCTGCTGGATTTTCGGGTCGAGCGCGCCGCTCATGCCGTTGCAGGTGGTGCAGGCGAAGGCGACGATGCCGAAGCCGAGTTTTTCCATTTCGGACAACAGACCCGCTTCTTTCAAATAGATTTCCGCCACTTTCGAGCCGGGGGCGAACGAGGTTTTGACCCACGGTTTGCGTTTCAGCCCGAAGCGGTTGGCGTTGCGCGCCAAGAGCGCGGCGGCAACGACGTTGCGCGGGTTGGAAGTATTGGTGCAACTGGTAATCGCGGCGATGATGACCGCGCCGTCGGGCATGAGGCCGTCTGAAGGCTCTTCGTAAGGCTTCGCCAGCCCTTTCGCCGCCAAATCGACGGTGGCAAAACGCGCGTGCGGGTTGCTCGGGCCTGCCATGTTGCGCGTTACGCTGCTCAAATCAAACTTCAACACGCGCGGATAAACGGCGGTTTTCAGGTCGTCCGCCCACAGTCCGGCGGTTTTGGCGTAGGTTTCCACCAATTTCACCTGCGCGTCGTCGCGTCCTGTCAGTTTCAAATAATCAATGGTTTGCTCGTCGATGGCGAACATGGCGGCAGTCGCGCCGAACTCCGGCGTCATGTTGGAAATGGTCGCGCGGTCGCCGATGGACAGGCTTCTCGCGCCCTCGCCGAAAAATTCGACAAACGCCCCGACCACGCGCTCTTTGCGCAGAAACTCGGTCAGCGCCAACACAATATCCGTCGCCGTAATGCCCGCCTGCCGTTTGCCCGTCAGCTCCACGCCGACAATATCGGGCAGGCGCATCATGGACGCGCGTCCCAGCATCACGGTTTCCGCTTCCAAACCGCCCACGCCCACGGAAATCACGCCCAGCGCATCGACGTGCGGCGTGTGCGAGTCCGTGCCGACGCAGGTGTCTGGGAACGCCACGCCGTTTTTGACTTGGACGACGGGCGACATTTTTTCCAGATTGATTTGGTGCATGATGCCGTTGCCCGCCGGAATCACGTCCACATTCTCAAAAGCGGTTTTCGTCCAGTTGATAAAGTGGAAACGGTCTTCGTTGCGGCGGTCTTCGATTTCGCGGTTTTTGCGGAACGCATCGGGGTCGTAGCCGCCGCATTCCACCGCCAGCGAGTGGTCGACGATAAGCTGCGTCTGCACCACCGGATTTACTTTGGCAGGATCGCCGCCCTTCTCTGCAATCGCATCGCGCAAGCCCGCCAAATCCACCAACGCGGTCTGCCCCAAAATATCATGGCACACCACCCGCGCGGGATACCACGGGAAATCGATTTCCTGCTTGCCTTCTATCAGCTGACCCAGCCAGCTTTGCAGCGTCGGCAAATCGACTTTGTCCGCGCGGTTGACCAAGTTCTCCGCCAAAATGCGGCTCGTGTAAGGCAGCTTATCGTAAGAGCCGGCTTGAATGTCCTCACACGCCGCACGCGCGTCGTAGTATTCCAAATCCGTACCGGGCAGCGGTTTGCGGTAACGTTGGTTGGCAGCCATGTTCAGTTCTCCTGTGGATCTATTTTTCTTGTGGTTTGGGGTTTCAGACGACGTTTGTTGAAGGGGTCGTCTGAAATCTTGGGAAATAAAAACTATTCAACTCGCTTCAACAATGGTCTATACAATCCATTGATAGACACAATACCGGCAATAATCAGAATAGCGCCGACAAAGAAGCGTCCTTCCGGTATTTCATTCAAAAACATCCAAGCCAGTACGGCGGCAAATAATGGCTCGGCCAATTCAGTTACCTGCACCTTCGCGGCACTCAAATAATCCAATGCTTTAGTTGTACAATAAAATCCTAAAATCGTCGGCAATAAAGACAGTGCCAAGAGTGGCGGAATAAAAGACCATTGCCAATGTATATCCTCAATACCTTCCAATGAAGGGATAAACAAAAAAATACTTCCAAAAAACATCAAGATCCGTGTCAAATAAATACCGCCGTTTAAGCCGAATTTTTTAATCAAAACGGAAAAACAACCGTAACCCGAGCCCGCCAGTGCGGCATTCAGAATCAACCCTAAATTTCCTTCTCCAGTCCAAGAAATCACCGCGATCCCCGATACTGCCAAACCCACACCGACGACTGAAGAAATATAAATACGTTCGTCTAATAGTATGCTGTCCAATATCAAGGCAGATACAGCAGCCGATGCCATTAATACAACTACTACATTCGCAGCATTACCGTATTGATAAGCGGTGGTTTCAAAGAAAAACAAAGTGTAAATTCCGAAAAAAGCACAAATTGCTACTTTTAACAGCAACGGCAAGATTGCCTCTTTCTTTTTTGAAATATCCGCAATCTGTCTGGTAAAACCGGTACGGCAAAGCAAAATGCTGATAAACACAAAACCTGTCAAAGTTTTCAAAAATGCAATATGCTGAACAGACAAGCCCTGCTCCATTAATACCTTACTGAATATACCGATAGTTGCATTCAGAAGGGCTGCAGAAACTGCCAAAAATATTCCCATCAGTAAATCAGGCAGCTTCATATTTACTCCATAATACTTTCCACATAGTTACATTATTGTTTTTCGAAAAGAAAATCCCTCCAAAATCTTTATTTACCTCTTGATAATCAAACGCCTTTATTTCAGAAAGTTGCCGCGCTGCCTCCGCCATTCCCGCCGCGGCCTGTCCTCGCTTAGGCGGGGGCGGGAATGACGGCAGACGTTGCGGCTGGTTTTTCAGACGACCTTCTCTCTCTCGCATATTCCAACAGGCCGTCTGAAAAGCGGAACCGTAGGCGGATCTCAGTTTTCCGCGGGCAAAGCCCGCGCTACACGTCGTCTGAAATCCGATTGGCGCCTCCTACGGCTGTTGTCCGTCTCAGCGTTCCTCAATCTCCACAAACGCCAAGTCTTCAGGGCCGGTGTAGTTCGCGCTCGGACGGATGATTTTGCCGTCTTTGCGCTGTTCGAGGACGTGTGCCGCCCAGCCGGTGGAGCGCGAAATCACGAAGAGCGGCGTGAACATGGCGGTCGGTACGCCGAGTTTTTGGTAGGACACGGCGGAGAACCAGTCTAAGTTCGGGAACATTTTTTTCTCTTCCCACATCACGCTCTCCAAGCGTTCGGCGATGTCGAAGAGGCGCATGTCGCCCGCTTCCCGGCTCAAACCGCGCGCCACTTCTTTAATCACGACGTTGCGCGGGTCGGAAATGGTGTAAACCGGATGGCCGAACCCGATAACGATTTCCTTGCGGGCGATGCGTTCGCGGATGTCGGCTTCGGCTTCGTCGGCGTTGCGGTAGCGTTTTTGGATGTCGTAGGCGACTTCGTTCGCGCCGCCGTGTTTCGGACCTTTAAGCGCGCCGATAGCGCCGGTGATGCAGGAATACATGTCCGAACCCGTACCGGCAATCACGCGGGCGGTGAAGGTGGAGGCGTTGAACTCGTGTTCGGCATACAGAATCAGCGAAACGTGCATGGCTTTCACCTGCGATTCGGTTGGGCGTTTGCCGTGCAACAGGTGCAGGAAGTGACCGCCGATGGTGTCTTCTTTGCTTTCGACGTCGATGCGTTTGCCGTTGTGCGAATATTGATACCAGTAGAGCAGGATGCTGCCGAGGCTGGCGATGAGTTTGTCCGCAATGTCGCGCGCTTCGCTTTCGGGGTGGCTTTCGCGTTCGGGATGAACACAGCCGAGCATGGACACGCCGGTACGCATGACGTCCATCGGATGCGTGTGCGCAGGCAGGCTTTCCAACACTTTAATCACGCGGATAGGCAGGCCGCGCATGGATTTGAGTTTAGCTTTGTAGGCGGCGAGTTCGAATTTGTTGGGCAGATGACCGTGAATCAGCAGGTAGGCGACTTCTTCGAACTCGCATTTCTGCGCCAGATCGAGAATGTCGTAACCGCGGTAGCTCAAATCGTTGCCCGTGCGGCCGACCGTACACAGCGCGGTATTGCCCGCCGCCACGCCGGAGAGGGCAACGGATTTTTTCGGTTTGAAGGTCGGGGTTTCGGTGGTTGCAGTCATGGTATTTCTCCTTTGCGTTTTTATGGGTTTTGGGTTTTCAGACGACCTATTCAAGGTTGAGGGCCGTCTGAAAACGGTTTTTTACTTCTGAAACAATTTATCCAGCTTCTGTTCGAAGTCGTGATAATTCAAATGCTCGTAAAGCTCGGCGCGGGTCTGCATGGTATCGACCACCGCCGCCTGCGTGCCGTCGCGCATAATCGCCTCATAAACATTCAGCGCGGCCTTGCTCGCGGCGCGGAACGACGACAGCGGATACAGCACCAGCGACACGCCGTTGTCCGCCAGCTCGCGCTGCGTATAAAGCGGCGTCGCGCCGAATTCGGTAATGTTCGCCAACACGGGCACTTTCACCGCGTCCGCAAATTGCCGGTACATCGCCAAATCCGTCATCGCTTCGGGGAAAATCATGTCCGCGCCCGCTTCCACGCAAGCCTGCGCCCGCTCGATGGCGGCATCCAAACCTTCCACCGCCAGCGCGTCCGTCCGCGCCATAATCACAAAATTCTCATCCACGCGCGCATCGACGGCGGCTTTAATGCGGTCAACCATTTCATCTTTAGAAACAATGGCCTTGTTCGGACGATGCCCGCAACGCTTCTGCGCCACCTGGTCTTCGATATGCACCGCCGCCACGCCCGCACGCTCGAAGTTGCGAATCGTGCGCGCGATATTGAACGCCCCGCCCCAGCCGACATCGATGTCCACCAGCAAAGGCGTATCCACATTGTCCGTAATCCGCCGCGCATCAATCAGCACATCTTCCATCGTGGTGATGCCCAAATCCGGAATCCCGCACGAACAGGCCGCCACGCCGCCGCCCGACAGATACACCGCCTTAAACCCGCTCTGCGTCGCCAGCCGCGCAAAATAAGCGTTCACACAACCGACCACGGCAAGGGGATTCGACTCCTTCACAGCTTGGCGGAAACGGGTGCCGGCAGAAAGTTGGCTCATGTTAATTCTCCTTTGTAGATTAGATTTTTTTCAGTATCGACTCAACGGCCCAGTTTCCGCGAAATCTGAAACGAACCGTTCAAATAGAAACAATGGTTTCAAAACCGTTTTCAGACGACCTTTCAAAACCCAAATCCATCAGGCCGTCTAAAAAATCAAAATCAATAAAAACAATCAGTTAAAAAATTCAATACAAACAATTCGGTTAAGGTGGAGGTATAAGAAATTTTTAATAATTTTTAAATTCGGAAAGGAAATAAAGCTGGAAAGACAGAATTTTCAAAACCCAAACCGTCCGCAGAAATGCGGAAACCCCGATTCGGGCGAAGAGCCGTCAGACCGCCGCGACTGCCCAAAAGCAGACGACGACGGATGCGGCAGAGATAGAAGACAATCTATAACAAGACGGAGAAGTTTGGTGCAGATTCATGATAGGGTTCCTTTGTAGTGCGATGTAGTTTTTATAAGTATGGACAAATTTAAAAAATAATTTTCAGGCTGTCAAACACTTTTTCTAAAATATTTTTAAAAAATTCAATCATTAATAAACAATACTTCAGAAACAAAACCCCAAACTCCCGCCTCAAAACACCCCAAACCCTTAGCTGAAAAAGCCTACATCGCTATCAACCAATCAGAACGTTTTTAAACAATCCATCTCAAAACAAATATAATTAATTCATTTATCAGGAATTTTTATTCAAACAAGAAAATAGGCATCCCAATCGCCCAAACCGCCCTATTTTCCACCTACTCCCTTTTCAGACGACCAGAACTAAAATAACATCATGATTTACAATTAAAACTATAATATTTAAAAATGTAGTCATATGTAGTTTTAAATATAAACAGGTCGTCTGAAAATCGTAACCCTATGATTTCAGACGACCTTGCCCCAGCCGTAGCGTGGGCTCCGCCCACGAAAAAAACAACACGGTTTATCGCCCGACTCGAAAACCAAGCTATCAATCCCGTGGGCAAAGCCCACGCTACAATCCGCGGCAGGCATTGCCACGCCCTACCCGTCGCCCGTTGAATTTACTTATCAAGAAAATTTTTTGTATTTAAAGGGAAATTGTTTGCTTATCTCGGACTCACGTTCATCCACCATAAAACACAAAAAGGTCGTCTGAAACCCGTAATCACATGGTTTCAGACGACCTTTTATCTTTCCCATCCGCTTTTCAGACGACCTTACAACAAGAATATCGTCGCCAGCCCTAAGAAAATCAGAAAACCGCCGGAATCCGTTACCGCCGTAATCAGCACCGAGCTGCCCAAGGCGGGGTCGCGTCCGAATTTATCCATGATGACTGGGATGAGTACGCCGACCGAAGCGGCAAGCAAGAGGTTCAGCGTCATTGCGGCGATCATGACCAGGCCGATGCCGATGCTGCCGTACAGCAGCCATGACACCACGCCCATGACCGTTCCCCAGATGATGCCGTTGACTAAGGCGACGCCGACTTCTTTTTTCAACAAACGTCCCGCCTGCATCCCCGTCAACTGTCCCATCGCCATCGCGCGGACAATCATGGTGATGGTTTGGTTGCCGGAATTGCCGCCGATGCCGGCGACGATCGGCATCAGCGCGGCGAGTGCAACGATTTTTTCGATACTGCCTTCAAACGCGCCGATAACGCGGCTGGCGAGAAAGGCGGTGCAGAGGTTGACAGCAAGCCACATCCAGCGGTTTTTCACCGAATCCCAGACAGGCGCAAACAAATCTTCCTCTTCCTGCAAACCCGCCATGTTCAACATATCCGCTTCCGATTCTTCACGGATCACGTCCACCATTTCGTCAATGGTGATCCTGCCGATCAGCTTTTTGTTTTCATCGACAACCGGCGCGGTTACCAAGTCATAACGTTCAAACGCCTGCGCCGCTTCTTCCACGTCGTCTTCGGGACGGAAGCGCACGACTTCGGTTGCCATTACGTCCGCCACCAAGTCTTCGGGATCGGCGACCAAAAGTTTGCGGATAGGTAGCACGCCTTGCAGGATGTCGTTTTCATCGACCACGAAAATCTTGTCGGTATGGTCGGGCAGGCTCTCGAAGCGGCGCAGGTAACGCAGCACCACTTCGCAGGCAACGTCGGCGCGGATGCTGACCAATTCGAAGTCCATAATCGCACCGACTTGGTTGTCTTCATACGACATCGCCGCCTTGACTTGGGCGCGCTCTTCCTCGTCGCGCGTCTGCAAGGCTTCATAGACCACTTGGTGCGGCAAATCGCCCGCCAGCTCCGCCAGTTCGTCCGCGTCCAAGTCATCGACTGCCGCCAACAGCTCGTCTTTGTCCATCGACTCGATCAGCGTTTCGCGCACCGCGTCGGAGACTTCCAGCAACACTTCGCCGTCGTCTTCAGGCGTAACCAGAAGCCAGACGATATTACGCTCGCGCGGCGGCAACGATTCCAACACCGCCGCCACGTCGGCAGGGTGCAGTTCGTTCAAAAGGACGGTCAGCTCGGTAAATTTGTCGCGCAACGCCTCGTCCTCAATCGGCACGCCTTCCTCAATTTGCGGGAAGGCGGGCGAGAGGATTTCGCACAGCGCGTGGATACGGTCGAAATCGGCGGAAACGCGCTCTACGTCGCTTTCGATACCGTCGTTTTCAAGGTTCGGAGGGGTTTGTTCGATGCTCATAAATGCTCCGCCCGCCGGATGCGGGAGGGCATTTCGGCGGGATGGTTATCGTGTATTTCGGGATAAACCGGAAGGGAAGTTCAGTAAAAACGAACTGGGAAGGTCCATAATAAAAGCCTGCTGATTCAGGCGTCGTGTTGGAAACGGAGCGTATTTTACCGCGTTTCGAGGCGGTTTACTATTTTTAACTGAAAAGGTCGTCTGAAATTTATAAATTTCAGACGACCTTGATAAATGTTAGGGCTTCACCCCTGACCTATACACTTACTAAATAGAAATTTTCAGAGGGCTTTTTATCAAATACTCCATCCTTTTCTCAGCATTTGTAAGAAAACACCACGTTGTTTACATAACAGTGTTGAAATCGATGTGGGTAACGAGGCATTGACCTTGCATAATATTTACAGTCTAATCTGATGTAAATATTCGACTATAAAAACCACACTTCAATAAGTAGTCTCTTAATTTAAAATAGAAATCCCATTAACATATGTTTTATAAAACGAACGTGTTATCTTTTTGAAAGATTCATCTTGACTCATACCCATCCACTTAAAGTGGTCTTGCATCTCTACCCTCCGCTTTCTGTGCTTGCTTTCTGACTTTTTCTTTGATTTTTTCGATATGCTAACACTAAAACACCGTTCGCCACCGTAAATAACCCCATGAATCAGCAGGCTCAACTCTAAACCAAGCAACAGAATCATGCACATACTGCTCAAACATTTTAACAGCTGCTTGTGGAGGAGCTTTGTCATTCCAAATTTTTTTAATACCTTGTTCCCATTGATCAATTTTTTCCATAGATTGTATTTCTCCTCCAAGAACAGATACTTCTTTAGCTGATTTATTGACATTAGGTATCCATATTCTTTGACCTTGTGCAGGCGTATTCATTGGTGTTACAGAGTAGTCATCCATATAAGAATTTAAGAATTTTAATTCAGCTTCTAATTTTCTCTCTGAATCAATCATGTCCCTGAGATCCCTTTTACGCATTTTTTCAGGACTTACTTTAGCCAAATTTGCACTCATAACTTTTACTAGGGTTCCATATCGCATTTTCCGCCAACGGATATAAAATGCATACTGCTTACGTAGCATTTCTCTTAGATTTCTGCCTCCAATGTCAGTATTCTCACGATAATTATTAAAATCCCTAATTAAAACAGGATCAACCTTCATTACTTTTTTAATAGCTTCGTTTTTCCATTCAAAAGGAAGTAAAAGCGGTACGCCCGCCATGATTGCTTTACGGTACATCACAGATAAAGGGATTTGTGACAATTTTCCAGTATCGGTATCAACATATACAGATTTCCCCTGTTCTGTACGGGCATAACCTCCTCCTACATCAGAATGTACACCTGGGAAAACGATTTCCTCGCCTTTCATACTACCTATTGATGTAATCGGAAATGATCCACGTACCTCATGAGCAGCAACCATATGAACCGTCTTATCTATTCCTGATGGAAACATCAACTCCATTTTCGCCCACGAATTATGTCCGTTTTCTTTACCATTTATCGTTAATTTTCTTGAAGAGTGTGCGCTACCCACAGATGCGACAGTATCAAACAACCCTAAAAATCTGATATTTATCTTAAATTTCATCATATCTTCAAAATAGGTACGCATACGAGTACAGAACGACCGTGCTGCAGTTGCGCCACGTGAAAAGCCAAACACATAAAGATTAACTGTTTCAATTTTAGGCTGCTTGTTATTTTTCAACCTAGCTCCATAATCAGTTCCCTCCCATAGCTCCATACGGAATCCATTTTTAATACTATTATCTCCCCACGCACTACCCAATTTTTGTGCTAAATTATTGAGTTCCCCTTCCTCAATTTCCTTCTGTCCACTCATTGACATTAATAGACTAAGTACTTGCAACATTGCCCAAACTATCCGGTTATCGCCATACTTTGCAAAGGCTTCACCATCAGAATTACTGTTTTTATCAGCATTATTATCACCCACTGGTCTGAAAGGAGTACCAACTCCAGGTACATAGATTTTCCGATACATATCCTTATATGCCCATGCCTCAGCGAAATATTCAGGATCTTTATCCACAGCAAATTTCATTTTCGACACAGGAATGGCACTATTCTCCCATTCACTATCATAATAAACTGTAGCAGTTTTCTTAATTTGTTCTGCAGTCAACACACTCCGCCCCGGAAAAACATCATATAACCGTGCTACATTACTATGGCTCTGACTGGAAATATCGAAATATTTATTGTTGTTCGTTCCATCAAAAAAAATACCAATATGTGCATTCCTAGCACATGTTGGACAGGCGCGCCCTCTAGCATCGTAAGGTGCAGGTTGAAGTTTTTTACGAAAATTTTCAACTATTTTTATTTCTTCTCTCGTTAAATCAAATGGATTATCAGGACACTTATCTGCAAATTTTAAGGTTGCCACTTTTACTCTCCAAACTTAGGTAAACAATAGTTAATATCGTACATTCTTTATCTAGATTACAATTCCATATCTATAAAGATATTTTTCCTTATATTCTTATTTAAATTTTAAATAGCCACTCATATACAATATGAGCAGAGATTAAATTTTTCACGGCATTTCTATTTTTCACATTTTGAATTTTTCTTCATATAATTACATCTACTCAACCATATTATATGTTGAATCCTCATAACGCAGCCGATTCCTATGACAATATACCCGTTCATGCAACACAGGCATACTATCACCCTCCATTTTTCACGCTACCTTTTGGTCCTACTCATTGGAGAACTACTATTAACAACCGATTCCACCCTTTACCTTTCCAAAAACATGATAATAACATAAACATTCTGTGATTTATTATTGTAAGCGAACAATCTCGGCTCTTGATTGTACTACCTCTCCTCATCATCTTTACCTCCGTCCATTTCAGTATGTATTGTCCACTCTTACACTATCCTTAGGTAAGTTTAAACAGCATTATTTGCGCTCGCCACTGCATAGAGGTGACATTAGTCCTCATCCTACAGGATGATAGTCCGTCAAAACTTAGCGAGCATTCTGCCTCAACCGATGAATCAGGAAGAGTGCAGTATTATAAAAATATAACGCACATAGCAGTAAACATAAAAATACCAAGCTTCCTGTGAATATGAACAAATTTAGGTAAAATTTTTCATGATGATTAGGATATAGACATAGATTAATGAAAGGAGAAATATCCGCTTTTAACCTTCAAAGAGTTTTAGACAACTTCTTGATACTCAAACCTACCCATTAAAACCGTGTTATCACTGCTCCATACCCCTAACTTATCCGGTAATGATTGGAGATACCGTTCAATAAATTTACACATTGAGAACAATGGTAGGCTAATATCTTCTTTTGCAATTTCTGCATGGATATCTCTCCACAAATTAGATTTAATACGTTGATCAGCGTTATTTAACTGTATCAAATATTCATAAACTTCTGAAAATACAACATGAGAGATTGTTCCATCCAAAATATCTTCATATTCAATATCTGTTAGTTCTAAGATTCCTTTTAATTTGGGAACATCATTCGTGTACTGGTTCTCAATCATATGCCATTCTCCCACTATATCTGGATAAAACCATTTTGTAATAGGAGCAAAAAAATGCCTCCGATTCTCGTTAGAAAACGCTTGTTCCAAAATAGGGAGAATTCTTGTATCGCAGAACCGCAAAACCAAAGGCTGTTTATCTTGAGCTTGACATAGTGAATATTGTCCTAAATGTTCTGCTAATTTAGCTGTCGGCAAATGGGAAATGATTATGCTGTATAATGGAACATTCTGTTTTTTTTCACAAATCTGTTTAACTTGTCGCGCAAAATTTTGCCTATCCAAATCCAATAAAACCGGAGAAATGGTTTCATCTTCCATTTTTAAAATATTCCGCCATATTGGAATCCCTTCATAACTTGATAATGAGCGGCGTTGTATTTTGCTCATTTGACTACAATCCAACAATAAATAAGGATTTTGTAAAGAATCCATACTTAAAGTTTGATTGATAATCTGGATTATTTCTTGATAGTTCATTTTCGCTTCCTTTATGATGTACTTAACATTGCAAACGGACTACCGCTTTCTGCTGCACGTTTTAGGCAGTCTTCACACACAGTTAAGGGAAACTCTGGTAACGCAACATTAAGGCTATTAGTTCCACTTACCTCCAACGGCGCCTTCACCCGCACCAACTTCGGACTCCCGATCTCCACTTCCCCGTTGCTCAGCTTGATATACGCCCCCTTGCAGGTAATCAGAATCTCTTCCTTCGCCGCAATGGTGATTTTGCCCGCGCTGCTGGTTAACGTTGCGTCCTTCAGCGCATTCAGCTGCAACTCGTCATTCTGTGCCTGCACTTCCACTTTGC
>ERZ772935.263-NODE-263-length-21471-cov-11.509245_pt1 | contig 21471 bp, 16 predicted proteins | sample MGYA00511683_ERZ772935 | MGnify/ENA primary metagenome ERZ772935 (study PRJEB29015, sample SAMEA2738086) | human oral metagenome | biome: human oral; feature: human-associated habitat; material: saliva | place: China | collected 2228 ...
CGCGGACAGGTCGATGCGTTCTTTGAGGATGCGCGTCGCGCGTACGAGGGCGGTGTGCCCCCCGAGCAGTTCAGCGCGGAGCAGGTGCGCCTGGCGACATTCGAACTGAAGAACCGCGGCTACAACATTGAGGCCGTGGACGCCGCAATGAACCGCCTGGAGGCCGCGTTCGTCAAGCGTGACCGCGCAGACGCGGTGGCCGCCGAGGGCGAGGCCGCGTGGTACGACCGCGTCGCGGATCGTGCGACGACCCTGTACCCGCGCCTGCAGCGCCCGCGTGGTGAGCGTTTCGCGCACCCCACGAGCGGTCGCGGCTACGACTGCGATGAGGTTGATGACCTGCTCGATCGCATCGCTGCCTACTTTGACGAGGCCGGGGACCTGACTGCGAACGAGATCCGCACGGCGACCTTTAGCCCCAAGCGCGGCAAGAGGGGCTACGCCGAGGGTCCGGTGGACGCCTACCTGGGTCGCGCGATCGAGATCCTGCTCGCGGTCGACTGATGGTGGCGCGCGAGACGACACTGGGTCCTACCCCCGTCGTTCTGCTGGGATCGACCGGTTCGATTGGCACACAGGCGCGCGAGGTTATCGAGGCGCACAGGGGCCGCTTTGACGTGCTCGGCCTGAGCGCGGGAGGCTCGTCGATCACCGAGCTGGCCGTTCAGATCATGGCGTTGGAGCCCGCGTTTGTGGGTGTGGCCCGTGACGTGCGTGAGGAGCTGGCAGCAGCCGTCGAGTCGATGGGAGGTACCTGCCCCGAGGTGTTCGTGGGTGAGGATGCGTCCGTTGAGGTCGTGTGTGCGTCGGTTGAGCGCGCGGCGGTGCTGTATCCGCAGGCGACACCGGTTGTGCTTAACGGCATCACGGGTGGCGTGGGGTTGTCGTCGACGCTCGCTGCGCTGCGCTGCGGTGCGCGCCTGGCGCTGGCGAACAAGGAGTCGCTGGTTGTGGGCGGCGCGCTGGTGAAGAGCGCGATGCGTTTCCCGGGCCAGATCGTTCCGGTGGATTCGGAGCACTCGGCGATCGCTCAGGCGCTGGCCTCGGGCGTGCACGAGAAGGGCCTGACCTCCCCGGTCGTGTCGGGGCGTTCCGAGGTTGCGGACCTCGTGTTGACTGCGTCGGGCGGTCCTTTCCGTGGGCGCACGCGCGAGCAGTTGCGGGGTGTGCGCGCGGCTCAGGCGCTGGCTCATCCGACCTGGGACATGGGCCCGGTCGTGACGATCAATTCCTCGACTCTCATCAACAAGGGCCTGGAGCTCATCGAGGCCCACCTGTTGTTCGACGTGGTTCCCGAGCACATCGTGGCGACGGTTCACCCTCAGTCGATCGTTCACTCGATGGTGACGTGGCGCGACGGGGCGACGACGCTGCAGGCTTCGCCCCCGGACATGCGTTTGCCGATTGCGCTGGGCCTGACCTGGCCCGAGCGCCTGGACGACGTGGAGGCTCCGCTGGAGTGGGCCAACCCGTCGCAGTGGACTTTTGAGCCGGTTGATAACGAGACGTTCCCGGCGATCAACTTGGCGCGTTTCGCCGTGGGCGCGTCGGCTACCCATCCTGCGGTGCTCAACGCCGCGAACGAGGTCATGGTGGACGCGTTCATCGAGGGCGTCGTTCCGTGGCTGGCGATCGTCGATACCGTGTCGGCGGTTGTTCACGAGCATGAGGGCGTGAAGGATCCCTCGCTGGAGGATATTGTGGCCGCGCAGCGCTGGGCTGACCGGCGCGCACGCGAGTACGTCGCTGCGGGCCAGTGGAAGGACATGTGAGCGTGGGTTCAGTAACAGGTATCGTCGTGGTCGTCATCGGCATCTTGGTGTCGGTGGCACTGCACGAGGTCGGGCACATGCTGCCCGCCAAGAAGTTCGGCGTCTTGGTGCCGGATTACGCGGTGGGTTTTGGCCCTGCCCTCTGGAAGAAGAAGATCGGCGATACGACCTACGCGCTGCGTGCGGTTTTGCTGGGCGGTTACGTCAAGATCGTCGGCATGTACGCCCCGGCTCGCCCGGGCACGCGCCTGGTGGGGCGACGCGGTAAGCCGACGCTCGCGCAGGAGGCCAGGGAGGCCTCGGCCGAGGAGATCCCGCCAGGCCAGGAGGCGCGCGCGTTCTATCTGCTGAGCGCCCCGAAGAAGATTGCCGTGATGCTGGGCGGCCCGCTTATGAACCTGCTGATCTGTTTCGTGCTGTCGGCTATCACGATGATGGGTATCGGCGCTCCCACGGCCTCGCGCACGATTGCGTCGGTGCCGGCAACGATTCAGACGTCGTCGGGGGAGATCGCTTCCCCCGCGTACGAGGCCGGGGTGCTTCCCGGGGACACGGTGACCGCGTGGAACGGGACGCCGGTGGCCACCTTTGCGGACCTGCAGAAGGCCGTTGGCGCCACCCCCGAGGGGGAGTCCGCTGTCCTGACGGTCGAGCGTGACGGTGCGAGCGTGGATCTGACGGTGTCCCCGGTGACGGGCGCTCAGGGCGCTCGATACGTCGGCGTGACGGCCGGGTACGAGTACGTGTCGGCCTCGCTGACGGACGTGCTCGAAGCCGACTGGCAGATGTTCACCGGCACGGCGGCGGTCGTCGTGCGCCTTCCGCAGGCGGTGTGGCAGGTGGGCCGCTCGGTGGTCACCGATGAGCAGCGCGACGCGACCGGAGTTGTCTCGGTCGTGGGCGTTGGCCGTATGGCCGGCGAGGTAACGGGCGATTCGGCGTCGCTGGGCCTGCGCGACACGCGCCAGGTGGTTGGCGTCCTGCTGAGCCTGCTGGCCTCACTGAACATGGCGCTGTTCGTCTTTAACCTGATTCCGCTGCCGCCCCTGGACGGCGGACACATCGTGGGTGCCATCTACGAGGGTGTGCGCAGGCAGTTCGCGCGCCTGCGCGGCAAGGAGGATCCTGGCCCGGCCGATACGGCGCGCCTGGTTCCCCTCACGTGGGCGGTCGGCGGCCTGCTGGTGGCGATGAGCGTCATCCTCATCGTCGCCGACATCGTGAAGCCCATTTCCCTGGGCTGATACCCGCTCTCGCTGTGCCCGCGCGCGTGCCGGCTCGGCAAGGCTCGCGGACGGAGGAAAGCGAGCCTGACCACGTGGGCGGCGCCCGTGTATGACGGATGGGCCCGCGTGCGCGATAATGGGCGGGTGAGTGAAATCAACCTTGGTATGCCCTCTGTGGCCACGTCGCCGTTCCCGCGCAAGCAGACGCACCGGCTGATGGTGGGAGATGTTCCCGTGGGTGGAGGGGCACCGGTGTCCGTCCAGTCCATGACGACGACGAAGACGCACGATATTGGTGCGACGCTCCAGCAGATCGCTGAGCTGACCGCCGCAGGCTGTGACATCGTTCGCGTCGCCTGCCCGACCGACAAGGACGCGGACGCGCTGCCGATCATTGCCAAGCAGTCCCGCATCCCCGTGATCGCCGACATCCACTTCAAGCCGAAGTATGTGTTCCAGGCGATCGAGGCCGGCTGTGGTGCTGTGCGCGTGAACCCGGGCAATATCCGCAAGTTCGACGACCAGGTCAAGGACATCTGCAAGGCTGCTTCCGATCACGGCGTGTCCCTGCGCATCGGCGTGAACGCGGGCTCGCTGGATCCGCGCCTGCTCAAGAAGTACGGCCGTGCCACGCCCGAGGCCCTGGTTGAGTCAGCGATCTGGGAGGCCTCCCTCTTCGAGGAGAATGACTTCCACGACTTCAAGATCTCCGTCAAGCACCACGACGTGCTGACGATGATCCAGGCCTACCGCATGCTCTCGGAGGCGGGCGACTGGCCCCTGCACCTGGGCGTGACCGAGGCCGGCCCGGCCTTCCAGGGCACGATCAAGTCCGTGTCTGCTTTCTCGATCCTGCTCGCAGAGGGCATCGGCGACACGATTCGCGTGTCCCTGTCCGCCCCTCCCGTCGAGGAGGTCAAGGTGGGCACGAAGATGCTGGAGTTCATGGGCCTGCGCGACAAGACCCTCGAAATCGTGTCCTGCCCGTCGTGCGGACGCGCCCAGGTGGACGTGTGGACCCTGGCCGAGAACGTGACAGAAGGCTTGAAGGACCTGACCGTTCCGCTGCGCGTGGCCGTTATGGGATGCGTCGTCAACGGCCCCGGCGAGGCCCGCGAGGCCGATCTGGGCGTCGCCTCGGGTAACGGCAAGGGCCAGATCTTCATCCGCGGCGAGGTCGTCGAGACCGTCCCCGAGGATCAGATCGTCGAAACCCTGATCCGCCGCGCCAACGTGCTGGCCGAGGAGATGGGGCTGGAGCCGGGCTCCGGTGCCGTCGAGGTCGCCCCCATCACTGCCCCGGACACGAAGCTTCCGGGCATCGACTGCTGAGAAAGAGAACACCATGCGTCTTCGTACCCTTGCCTGCCTGACCCTCGCCGGTGGCGCGTGCGCGCTGGCCGCAACCGGTTTTCCGCGCCGCATCGGCCTGACCTCCTCGCAGGCGGACGTGTCCTTGCCCGGCGACCTGCTGCTGCCCGGCGCGAACGTCGTCGTGGACCGCGGTATCGCGATTGACGCGCCCGCGTCGGTTGTCTGGGACGTGCTGGGCCACGCCTTCGAGCCCGCGGACGAGTCGACGATCATTGAGATCGCGGACGAGGATCACGTTCTCATGCGCGTTGCTGCCCCCGGCGCACCCGAGGGTGCCCCGGCCTCGGGCACGTGCGTGATCGCCCTGCTGCCGCTGTCGCCCTCGCGCACCCTGCTGCATATCCGCGAGCGTCACGAGGCCTCGGGCCGCGAGCTGGCTCTCGTGTGGGCGGGCGTGAGCGCAGAGTCACTGTCCTCCCTGTCGATGCTGCGTGACCTGCGTGAGGCGTGCATGGCCCACGCCGAGCACGCCTGACAAAAACTCTCACCCATCTCGGGTGGCGCGCACATCCCCACGGTGTTGTAGGATCAAGCTACACGCAACGCCGACGGGGATGTTGCGCTATCTGAAAGGGGACCGCATGTTCCTCAGCTCCACCGCACTGCTCGCAGTCGTCGGTCTGCTTATCGCGCTCCTGTGGGCCTGGGTGTGGTCCGGCGCCTTTGCCAGCGCCCGGCGCGTCGCGATGCGCTTAGACCTGCGCGGTGGATCCTCGGCGTCGGAGATGAACCGCGTCGTCTGGCCGCTGATGCCCCTGCTGTCCCTCCTGTGGTTCGTGACCGCCGACCTTGTACGCCACGAGGCCATGGGCGCCGACACGACGGGGTCCTGTGCGCTCGTCCTGGGGCTCCTGGCCGTCATGGTGGCCGTCGCAATCCAGTCCCTGTACCGCGGCGGCATGCCCGAGTGGGCGTACCCGGGGTGGATGGCCCGGCGCTACTACATGGCGCATCCGGGTGCTCGCGAGCGTGAGCTGGGTGTCGGAGCGTTGATCTGAGGGCATTTCGCGCCTGATGAGAGGTCACACGGCTGTGCCGGTGGCCTCCGTGGCGATGCGTGCCGTACTCTTGGACCATGCTTCGAAATCTCTCGACTTTCTTCCTGCGAACCCTGCGCGAAGACCCGGCCGACGCCGAGGTCAACTCGCATAAGCTTCTGGTGCGAGCCGGCTATATTCGCCGCTCCGCCCCCGGCATCTACACCTGGCTGCCCCTCGGCCTGCGCACGCTGCGCAAGATCGAGGAGATCGTGCGCGAGGAGATGGATGCGATGGGCGCGCAGGAGGTGCACTTCCCGGGCCTGATCCCCGCCGAGCCCTACAAGGCCACGAACCGCTGGGAAGAGTACGGCCCGACGCTGTTCAAGCTCAACGACCGTAAGGGCGGCGACTACCTGCTGGCCCCCACGCACGAGGAAATGTTCACCCTGCTGGTCAAGGACATGTACTCCTCGTACAAGGATCTGCCCGCGACGCTGTATCAGATCCAGACGAAGTACCGTGACGAGGCCCGCCCGCGCGCCGGCCTGATCCGCGGCCGTGAGTTCGTCATGAAGGACGCCTACTCCTTCGACATTGACGACGAGGGCCTGAACGCCTCCTACCAGGCCGAGCGCGACACCTACGAGCGCATCTTCCAGCGCCTGGGCCTGCGCTACGTCATCGTCTCCGCGATGAGCGGCGCCATGGGTGGCTCGCGTTCCGAGGAGTTCTTGCACCCCTCGCCGATCGGTGAGGACACCTTTGTGGCCTCCCCGGGCGGATACGCGGCCAACGCCGAGGCCGTGACCACGCCCGTGCCCGAGCCGGTTGATGCGTCCGGTGTGCCCGCTCCCGTTGAGGTTCCCACCCCCGACGCCCCGACCATCGAGGCGCTGGTGGAACTGCTCAACGAGCGCTACCCGCGTGAGGATCGTCCCTGGACCGAGGCCGACACCCTCAAGAACGTCGTCGTGACCCTGACCCACCCGGACGGGCAGCGCGAGCTTCTCGTCGTGGGCGTGCCCGGCGACCGCGACGTGGACATGAAGCGCCTCGAGGCCGCCGTCGCCCCCGCCGAGGTCGACATGGCCTCCGACTCCGACTTCGAGCCCCACCCCGAGCTGGTGCGCGGCTACATCGGCCCGATGGTGTTGGGCCCCAACTCGCCGAAGCGCGTCGTCGATGAGGAAGGCAACGCCTCCGGTTCCGTGCGCTACCTGGTCGACCCGCGCGTCGTCGAGGGTACGGCCTGGGTCACCGGCGCGAACGCCGAGCAGACCCACGTGCTCAACCTGGTCATGGGCCGCGACTTCGCGACCGACGGCACGATCGAGGCCGCCGAGGTTCGCGAGGGCGACCTGGCTCCCGACGGCTCGGGTCCCCTCCACCTGGAGCGCGGCATCGAGATCGGCCACATCTTCCAGCTGGGCCGCAAGTACGCCAAGGCCCTGGGCCTGACCGTCCTGGATGAGAACGGCAAGTCCCAGGTCGTGACCATGGGTTCCTACGGCATCGGCGTCACCCGCGTCATGGCTGCCCTGGCCGAGGCCAACTGTGACGACAAGGGCCTGAGCTGGCCCGTGCAGATCGCTCCCTTCGACGTGCACGTCCTGGCCACCGGCAAGGGCGACGAGGTCTTCGAGACCGCGCAGTCGCTGGGCGAGCAGCTCGACGCGGCCGGCCTGGACGTCCTGGTGGACGATCGCCGCAAGGTCAGCGCCGGCGTGAAGTTCAAGGATTACGAGCTTGTCGGCGTTCCCTTCGGCCTCGTTGTGGGCCGCTCGCTGGCCGACGGCCAGGTCGAGATCCGTGTGCGCGCCACCGGCGAGACCATCGTCGTGCCCGTGGCCGAAGCCGTCGAGCGACTGCGCGAGGCGCACGCCGCCGCGCTGAAGGGAGAGTGACATGGCTATCCGCCCCATTCGCATCATCGGTGACCCGGTCCTGCGTACCGTGTGTGACCCGATCACGGAGATCACCCCGAACGTGAAGGCCCTCGTCGAGGACCTGCTCGAGGGCGTCGACATGGATGGCCGCGCCGGCCTGGCCGCCAACCAGATCGGCGTCAGCCTGCGCGCCTTCTCCTGGAACATCGACGGCGAGATCGGCTACGTGCTCAACCCCCGCATCGTGGCCCTGAGCGAGGACGAGTACCAGGACGGCGACGAGGGTTGCCTGTCCGTGCCCGACCTGTGGTACCCGACCGAGCGCGCCTGGTACGCGCGCTGCGAGGGCACCGACCTTGACGGCAAGAAGGTCGTCGTCGAGGGGGAGGAGCTCATGGCTCGCTGCATTCAGCACGAGTGCGATCACCTCGATGGTCATATCTATATTGATCGTCTTGATCGACCCACTCGCAAGAAGGCGCTGCGCGATATTCGTAAGGCCGGATTCTGACCTAGCGGATGTGATCAATGCGTGAAACGCGCCGGGAAATGCGCTGCATTTCCCGGCGCGTTCAACTATTCTGTCAGTACATCGTTTGCGCTGTTTTCCGCGCAGTTCATTGCGACTCCAGGCGATTAGGACGTAGGGGAAGACGATCCTGACAAGGCCAACAGGAGGAACAATGAGAGGGTCATACACCCGCGGTGTACTTTTCGTGCACTCAACACCGCCCGCTCTGTGTCCACACATCGAATGGGCGTTGGGCACCGCGCTCGGCCAGGAGGTTCGCCTCCAGTGGTCCGACCAAGAAGCGGCGCCGGGCATGGTTCGCTGCGAATTCTCGTGGGTCGGACCGATTGGCTCGGGCGCCCGTTTGGCGTCCGCTCTGCGCGGTTGGGAGCACCTGCGCTACGAGGTGACGGAAGAGGCAACAGCCTCGAACGACGGTGGGCGCTGGTGCCACACGCCGTCCCTGGGCATCTTCCACTCGCAGATGGATTCGGTCGGTAACGTCGTCGTGCCCGAGGACCGTATTCGCGCTGCCATGGCGAACGCCTCCTCCTACGAGGAGCTGCTCGAGGGTCTTGACCTGGCGCTCGGTCAGGCCTGGGACGACGAGCTCGAATCCTTCCGTCACGCCGGCGCGGGCGCGCCCGTGCGCTGGCTCAATAACCGGGTGGGCTGATGGGGTCCATCGCAGATCTGCTTGGCGACCAGCTGCGTGCGGGCCTCGCGCAGCTGGTCGATCCCGATTCTGAGGCGGAGGGGCACGGCGATGCCCAGGCCTCGTCCAGCGCGGCGGGGGAGAGCACCAGCGCACAGGAGCGCGCGCGTGAGGCGGCTATGGAGGCCGTCCTTGACGAGGCCGACCTGGCCCCTGAGAACGCGCGCGCTGAGCTGACGCTGCGCGGGGACCTGGACATGGACGACGTGTCCCTGTTCGCCGTTGTCGCGCGCGTTGAACGCGAGGCGAAGGTGCAGCTGCCGGACGCGCAGGTGGAGGCGTGGGTGAGCCTCGGAGACCTGCTCGACGCGGTTTCGCAGGCCGCTTGTCATGATTGACGAAAGGCGGCGTTAGGGGAGCGTCAACGACCTGCCCGAGAATCGTAAAGACCCTGACAGCAAGGGACTTCAGGCCTACGATGGAGGTGGATCGCCGGGGAACCTCCGGCGGCTACTCCGACGGAAGGAACGACGTTGACCCGCACCGAAGAGGATCTGCTCGGCACGCGCGAAGTACCCGATGACGCGTACTGGGGCATCCATACACTGCGAGCTATCGAGAACTACCAGATCTCTGGCCGCACCATCAACGAGGCGCCCGAGCTGATCCGCGCCTTCGCCCAGGTGAAGAAGGCCTGTGCCATGGCGAACATGCAGCTCAAGGCGATGAAGCCCGTCAAGGCAGAGGCGATCATTGCCGCCTGCGACGAGATTATCGAAAACGGCCGCTGCATGGACCAGTTCCCCGTCGATCAGTTCCAGGGCGGCGCCGGCACCTCCGTGAACATGAACGCGAACGAGGTCATCGCGAACCTCGCGCTGGAGATCCTGGGGGAGGACAAGGGGCGTTACGACGTCATCAACCCCAACGACCACGTCAACCGCTCCCAGTCCACCAACGATGCCTACCCGACCGCGTTCCGCATCGCCCTGTGGCGCAAGGTCAACCGCCTGCGCAAGGCCATCGACGAGCTGGCCGACTCCTTCGACGAGAAGGGCGCGGAGTTCCGCAACATCTTGACGATGGGACGCACGCAGCTCCAGGACGCCGTTCCCATGTCGCTGGGCAGCGAATTCTCCGCCTTCGCCCACACGCTGCGCGAGGAGGACGAGCGCCTCGTCAACAACGCCGAGCTGCTGCTGGAGACGAACCTGGGCGCGACCGCGATCGGCACCGGCCTGAACACCCCGAACGGCTACCAGCAGGTCGTCGTGCGCCACCTGCGCCGCATCACCGGCGCGCGCGTCGTCGGCTCCCCGAACCTTCTGGAGGCCACCTCCGATACCGGCGCCTATGTGTCCATGCACGCCACGATCAAGCGAAGCGCCGTCAAGCTCTCGAAGGTCTGCAACGACCTGCGCCTGCTGGCCTCGGGTCCGCGCGCCGGCCTCAACGAGATCAACCTGCCGAAGATGGCGGCCGGCTCGTCCATCATGCCGGCCAAGGTCAACCCCGTCATCCCCGAGGTCGTCAACCAGGTGTGCTTCAAGGTCATTGGCAACGACCAGACCGTCACGATGGCCGCCGAGGCCGGCCAGCTCCAGCTCAACGTCATGGAGCCCGTCATCGCACAGGCGCTCATCGAGTCCATCAACCTGCTTGTGAACGCCTGCGATACCCTGCGCGAACGCTGCGTCTCGGGCATCACCGCGAACGAGGATGTGTGCCGAGGCTACGTGGAGAACTCCATCGGCATCGTCACCTACTTCAACGACGTCATCGGCCACCACCTGGGCGACGTCGTGGGCAAGCGCGCCGCCGCGGAAGGCAAGACCGTCCGCGAAGTCATCCACGAGATGGAACTCCTGTCGGAGGAGGAGGTTGAGCGCATCCTCTCGCCCGAAAACCTCGCGCACCCGAAGTACGCGGGCACCGAGGAAGAGTAGGCGGGTTCCGCGCAGCCAGCCAACGACCGAGGCCGGGGACCCCGCGTGGGGATCTCCGGCCTCGTCGTTTGTGTCATCTCAGGACTGCAGCGACTCCTTGAAGGCGCGCACGAATGTACCGAAACGCTCCACCTGGTCTGAGAAGCAACGGTAGATGCGGCGGTGTGCATCGCCCACGTATTCGACGGTACGAAGCTCCTCGTATCGGAATCGACCTCGGTCGTCGATGAGGTCAGCATCAACCAGCCGGGCGGTGACCTCGCAGCGGAAGTGTGTGTAGGTACCGTCATCTGTGGCTTCGAGGACACGGCACACCAGGCTCATCTGCGAATCGTCGAGCACGGGGATGCCGTCATAGTTGCTCGATGCCACGTGGGCGTCGCTGAGCTTATCTCCACCAGAGATGGTGCCCGCGTACTCGAACAGGCCCATGGCCTCGGCCCCGAAGAGATTGAGGGAACACACGCCCGAGCGCTTGATCGAGCGTGCCGCGTGCGTGGTGGAATCGCAGCCGATCATCACCATCTGTCCCAGCGAGTACGAGGAGGACCCGGTCGTGATGCCGACCCCCACTTCCTCATCGGGATAGGCCAGGATGTAGACGGGAAAGCCGTAATAGAACTTCTCGGTTTCGTAGGGAACGTGCATGCTCCCATTGTGCACCGGACACATCGGGTGGGCAGGGTGCACGACGTGGAAAGCATGTACAGGCACGAGGGGGCCGGAATCGCAAGCTACCGGCTCCTCGGTTATGCGCGCGCTAGTCGGCGGAGGGGTTGTCCCGCTGCTTCAGCTCGCGCCGCACGTCCTCGAGTTCCTCACACATAGCCATGGTGAACGGATGGTCGTCACCCAGGACGCGCTGGCTGCTGACGAGGAGCTGTTCGTACAGGGCGATGGACTCGTCTGTGCGGCCAGCCTCTCGGTATGAGTCTGCGAGTTCACGGCGCGTGTTGTACGTGCCCGGGTGGCCTTCGCCCAGGATGCGGATCTGGTCTTTCATGACCTGCTCGTACAGGGTAATGGCCTCAGGAAGGCGGCCAACAGACCGGTATGTGTATGCGATGTTGTTGAGCGTGGTGAGCGTGCGGGGATTGTTTGTGCCCAGGACGCGAGCCTGGTCTTGAGCGACCTGCTCGTACAGGGTGATGGCTTCATCGAGGCGCTCAGCAGACGCGTATGCGCTTGCGAGGTTGTTGCGCGTGTTGAGTGTGCGGGGATGGTCTGTGCCCAGGACGCGAGCCTGGTCTTGAGCGACCTGCTCATACAGGGTGATGGCTTCATCGAGGCGCTCAGCAGACGCGTATGCGTATGCAAGGCTGTGGCGTGTGGCGAGCGTGCGGGGGTGGTCGGGACCCAGGACACTGGTCTGGCCTTCGGCGACCTGTTCGTACAGGGCGATGGCTTCGTCGAGGCGGCCAGCTGACTCGTATGCGTCTGCCAGGCTGTTGCGCGTGTTGAGTGTGTGGGGGTGGTTGTCGCCCAGGACACGCGCGCGGTCTGTGGCGACCTGTTCGTACAGGGCGATGGCTTCATCGAGGCGGCCCACCGCATTGTAGGTGTATGCGAGATTATTGCGTGTGCTGAGTGTGAGGGGGTGGTCTTCGCCCAGAACGCGCGCGCGGCCTGTGGCGACCTGCTCATACAGTTGGATGGCCTCAACGCGGCGGCCAGCAGACTCGTATGCGTCTGCCAGGCTGTTGCGCGTGCTGAGTGTGAGGGGGTGGTTGTCGCCCAGGACGCGCGCGCGGCCTGTGGCGGCCTGCTCGTACAGTTGGATGGCCTCATCGAGGCGGCCCGCCTGCAGGTGACAGTTTGCGAGGTTGTTACGTAAGGTCAGGGTGTTAGGATGATCGTCGCCAAAAATGCGTGTGCTGTCGGTGATGAGCCGCTCAAACAGGGTGATAGCCTCATCGAGGCGCCCCGCCTCGTGGTAACAGTTGGCGAGATCGTTGCATGCGCTGAGCGTCTGAGGATGATTCTCACCCAGAACACGTGCATAGTCTTCGAGAACCTGCTCGTACAAGGTGATGGCCTCATCGAGGCGCCCTGTCTGCACATAGGTGTCCGCGAGACTGCTGCGCTCGGCGAGTCGACTTAGGTGGTCTTCGCCAATGATGCGGGTCGGGTCTTCGGCGGTGTGCTGGTGGGAGGTCTGTGTCAGTGCGGTGATTGTGCGTTCAAGTGCTGTGTGCTTGAAATGTGGCGATGCTGGTGCGAGCGTCAGGTACTCCTGCGCGACGCTACCCAGGAGTGCGTCGAGGTACTGGAGTTCACCGGGGGCGTAGTCCTGCCGTGTCGAGGCTGATTGTGCGAGAACGTAGCGTCGGAACACCTCGGGCTTGCGTATTGCTTCACGTAGGGCATTCTCGTCGTCGGCAAGGAGTGTGATTGTTTGCTTCACTGATGCCTCAAGATGATCGATGAAGCTATCGATGCGGGACCTGTCGTAGCCCGACTCAACGAGCTGTCCCTCGATTGCGTCCAGTTCAGCGCTCATCGAGCTTGTCAGATGGTTACACGTCTGCGTGTCGCAACTACTAGGTATTTCAGTCGAAAGGCAGCGGGCCTGTTGGTAGAGGTCGTGCCCACCCTCAATTGAGTCGGCAGTGAAGCCAAAAGCCGGTACTGTAACAATCGATGTCACGATGCTTGTCGTGATACTCAAAGCTGCCGTCGCTGTGTTCATGCGCACAGTGTACTCGCTACAATCAGCGGGGATAACCACCTGAGAAAACTTGGTGCAGCTGGGACGAACGTGACGATGGGTGGTCTGGATTCGTGGCACGAATTGAGTGAATCGAAGACGTGGGGGAGAGGGGACGAGGCCGGGGACCCCGCGTGGGGAACCCCGGCCTCGTTCTCATGACCGCTGGGCGCCGCGGTGGAGGAGCGGGCGCCTAACGGCGCTCACTCCTCGCCGGCGTGATCCGAGCCTGCGATGGAGTAGTTGAACAGGTCGTACTTCGCGATCGCCTGGCCGACGACCGACGGGTCGATCTGCCCCTTGTCGGCCAGGGCGGCCAGCGTGCGCACGACCATGGACTCGGCGTCGATGTGGTACCAGCGGCGCGCCGCGCGACGGGTGTCGGAGAAGCCGAAGCCGTCCGCGCCGAGCACGTGGTAGTCGCCGGGAACCCACTGGCGGATCTGGTCGGGCAGCATGCGGTCGAAGTCCGAGGAAGCGACGAAGGGGCCCTCGCGACCCGCGAGCTTGGCCGACACGTAGGGCGTGCGGCGAGGCTCGGTCGGGTGCAGGTAGTTGTGCTCCTCGGCGTCCAGGCCGTCGCGGCGCAGCTCGTTCCACGAGGTCACCGACCACACGGCGGCGTCCACGCCCCAGTCGCGGGCCAGCAGCTCGCGGGCCTCGCGCGCCCACGGCACGCCCACGCCGGAGGCAAGCAGCTGAGCCTTGGGGCCGCCGAAGTTCTGGTGCTCATCGAGGTTGTAGATACCCTTGATGATGCCTTCGACGTCCACGTTCTCCGGCTCGGCCGGCTGGTGGATCGGCTCGTTGTACACGGTGATGTAGTACATGACGTTCGGGTCACGGTCGCCCGCGTCACCGTACATGCGCTGCAGGCCGTCCGCCATGATGTGGCGGATCTCGTAGGCGTAGGCCGGGTCGTAGGACACGAACGCGTGGTTGGTCGCGGCCAAAACCTGAGAGTGACCGTCCATGTGCTGCAGACCCTCGCCCGCGAGCGTCGTGCGGCCGGCGGTCGCGCCGATGACGAAGCCCTTGGTGAGCTGGTCGCCGGCCGCCCAGAACTGGTCGCCCGTGCGCTGGAAGCCGAACATCGAGTAGAAGATGTAGATCGGCACCATCGGCAGGTCGTGCGTGGCGTACGCCGTGCCGACGACCTGGAAGGCGGCAGCGGAGCCGGCCTCGGTGATACCCGTGTGCAGGATGCGGCCCTGTTCGGACTCACGGTAGGACAGCATCATGTCCGCGTCGACGGGCGTGTAGGACTGGCCGGTCGTGTTGAAGATCTTCGCCGAGGGGAAGATCGCGTCCAGACCGAAGGTGCGGGCCTCGTCGGGGATGATCGGCACGAAGTACTTGCCGACCTCCTTGTCCTTGAGGAGGTCCTTGATGAGGCGCACGAGGGCCATGGTCGTGGCGACCTCGAGCTTGCCCGAACCCTTGGACAGCGCTTCGAAGGGACGGGTCGGCAGGGCGGGGAGCTTGGGCTGGCGGTCGGCGCGGCGCTCGGGCACCCAGCCGCCGAGGATCTCGCGGCGCTCCTTCATGTACTGCAGGGCCGGGTGATCGGCCGGGGGCATGTAGTACGGGGGCTTGTAGGGATCGCGTTCCAGCTCCTCGTCCGTGATCGGGATCTGCAGGCGATCGCGCAGCTGCTTGGCGTCCTCGAGCGTCAGCTTCTTCATCTGGTGCGTCGAGTTACGGCCGGCGAAGTGCGTGCCCAGGGCGTAGCCCTTGATGGTGTGGGCGAGGACGACGGTCGGCTGGCCGGTGTGGTCCATGGCGGCCTTGTAGGCGGCGTAGACCTTGCGGTAGTCGTGGCCGCCGCGCTTGAGCGCCCAGAGCTGCTCGTCGGTCCAGTTCTTGACCATTTCCTTGGTGCGCGGGTCGCGGCCGAAGAAGTGCTCACGCACGTAGGCGCCGTCGTTCGCGCGGAAGGTCTGGTAGTCGCCGTCCAGGGTTTCGTTCATGACGTGGACGAGGGCGTCGTCCTTGTCGGCGGCGAGGAGCTGGTCCCAGCCACGGCCCCAGATGACCTTGATGACGTTCCAGCCGGCGCCCTTGAAGAAGGCTTCGAGCTCCTGGATGATCTTGCCGTTGCCACGCACCGGGCCGTCGAGGCGCTGCAGGTTGCAGTTGATGACGAAGGTCAGGTTGTCCAGGCGCTGCTGGGCGGCGAGCTGGAGCATACCGCGGGACTCGGGCTCGTCCATTTCACCGTCGCCGATGAAGGCCCAGGTGTGCTGCTGGGAGGTGTCCTTGATGCCGTTCATGTGCAGGTAGCGGTCGAACCACGCCTGGTAGATGGCTTCGGCGGGACCCAGGCCCAGCGACACGGTCGGGTACTCCCAGAACTCTTCGAGCTGGCGCGGGTGCGGGTAGGAGGGCAGGCCGTGAGCGGTGGACACCTGCTGGCGGAAGCCGTCCATCTGCTCTTCGGACAGGCGGCCTTCGAGGAACGCGCGCGCGTAGGGGCCGGGGGAGGCGTGGCCTTGGAAGAAGACGTGGTCGCCGCCGCCGGGGTGGTCCTTGCCGCGGAAGAAGTGGTTGAGGCCGACCTCGTAGAGGGTGGCGACGGAGGCGTAGGACGAGATGTGTCCGCCGACCTTGACGCCGGGGCGCTGGGCGCGCGTCACCTGGACGGCGGCGTTCCAGCGGATCCAGCGGCGGTATTCGCGCTCCATGGCTTCGTCGCCGGGGAAGTACGGCTCCTGGTCAACGGGGATGGTGTTGACGTAGGGGGTTGTGTATTCCTGGGGGAGCTGAACGCCATTGCGGCGCGCTTCGCTGAGCATGTGCAGCAGGATGTAGCGTGCGCGGGGGCCGCCCTTTTCGTTGATGAGCCCGGTCAGGGACTCGACCCATTCGGCGGTTTCCTGGGGGTCGTTGTCGGGGACCTGGGGGATCAGCCCGTTGACGACGACGGGGCGTGACTCGTGGAGTTGGCTCACGGTGTACCTTCTCGCTTGACTCGGAGCTGCGACGTGCAGCGTTCGTGGGCGGTGTCTTCGGTCGACATCGCACATATCGGGACTATTGTCCCACTAATGGTGTGGCTTTGCGAGTGTTTGGTGGCTCGTGCGTGTATGAGGTGCGTATCACCGCCAGGAGGGATGGGTGGTGCGCGTAAATCCACTGGTCAGAGGGGTGATGCCGTGCGGGGCTGTTTCGATAGGTGTTATCCCTTGCATTCGACGTGGTTTCATGCCCTAGGATAAATACGTGAACGTTGATATGACACTGAGCGGCAGCTCGTTGAAGGGCGGTGCTGCGTGATGGCAGTGAGCCTGGGTTTTGCGTCCGATGCGATCGTGCAGGAGTTCTACGTCGATGACGACGTCGATCAGGGTGTGCGTGACGCGATTGAAGGGGAGACGGGGCATCCGCTCGTGGACGTCGATTACGCGGACGTCGTGGATGGCGCGATCGTCTGGTGGCGCGCGGATGACGCCGAGGAGGAGGACCTTGCGGACGTGCTCGTGGACGCGATGTCGAACCTGGATGACGGCGGCCTGATCTGGGTCCTGATCCCCAAGCCGGGACGCCCCAACTCCGTGCGCGTGGGCGACGTGGAGGAGGCCGCTGAGATCGCCGGCCTGCACGCGACGACGTCGACGGCGCTGGGGGCGAACTGGGCGGGCGTGCGCCTGACCGCGCGTCCTCGTTCGCGCCGCTAGTTTTATTGACGAGGCCGGGGCTCCTCCGCGCTGCCGTGCGCTGTGACGCTCGGCCTCGGATGTGACCGCAGACGCCGATTCTGGTAGATTGGCGCCTGCGTGGGGCCTTTAGCTCAGTTGGCTAGAGCGTCTGGTTTACACCCAGAAGGTCATCGGTTCGAGCCCGGTAGGGCCCACAAACGCCCGGGGGCCGGAAGCGATAGCTTCCGGCCCCTGACTGCTTTATCGAGCAGTGCGTGTGACGCGCGTCAGTCCTGCTCCTCGCGCTCCTCGGTGTGTGAGGTCTCTTCCTGCTCTGCCAACTCCCGGCGGGCTGCCTCGAGGTTCTCGCACACGTCCACCGTGAGTGGATGCTGGGTGCCGAGCGCATTCATGCAGTCTTTGAGGACCGACTCGTATCGACCGACGGCTTCGGCTAGTTCGCCGTTTAATGCGTATGCGAGTGCCAGATCGCTGCGCGTCATAAGGGTTTGTCGATCCAGCGCACCCAACGTACGTGTGCGGGCTGAAAGGACTTGCTCATATTGGTCGATGGCTTTGGGGAGAAGACCTTGTAACGAGTATGCGTATGCGAGGTTATTGCGCGTGACGAGGGTGTGTTCGTGGTCCGCTCCTATCAAGCGAGTGCGGTCTGCAATGACCTGCTCGTATAGACTCATCGCCTCCTGCAAGCGACCATCCGCGTGGTACACGAGCGCAAGGTAGCTGCCCGCCATGAGTGTGTTAACGTCATCGTCTCCTAGGAGTTGTTGTCGTGTCGAGTGCACATGCTCAAGGAGTTTGATCGCCTTGTCATACTCATCGCCCTGGTAGTAGTAGGCGTATGCGAGGTTTTGCCGAGTCGTAAGGGTCTCGAGGTGGTCAGAGCCCTGCATTTTGGTTCGGGCATCAAGGATATGTTCGTACATGTTGATCGCTTCCGAGGAACGGCCTGCATGCATGATCATATATGCGAGTTCTTCCTGTACATTCAGCACGCGAAGATCGTTTGGGCCCAAAACATGTTCAATCTCTTTTGCGAACTTCTCAAGGGTGACAGACTCGAGCACAAGTCCAAGATCACGTGCATGAGTGAGCGTTTGTGACAGGGCCGAAGTGACTTGCTCGTTTGTGCGAAGGTTAAGGGAGTGTTTTTGATCGCCGATCGCATGAAACTGCTCGATGAGGCTGCGCGCTTCTCGCCGACGTGATTCAGTATCGGTCCTCCGGAATTTGTCGATGTTGACGGATCCCAGGAGGTTGGCAGCTGATTCCAAAGCTTCTTTGTTATCCTGCTCGTTCCAGGATTCGCGTAGCACCTGTGCCTGGAGTCGGTGCAGCATTGTCGTTGAGCCGTCTGCGGACTGGTGAATAATCGAAGCGTTGATCAGTGCAATGAGCGCTCGGTGCGCGCGCTCGGCTGCCGTGTCCAACTCGGCATCGTGAGAACCCGAGAGTGCGCTCGCCGCAGCGGGGTCGAGCCAGTGAGTAGGCACGCCCGACTCAGCCAACAAGCACAGTACTCGCAGTTGGCGCCGAGCGGCGTCCGATAGGGAATCTTCGAGTCGCTTAAGGGTGTTATCCGTGGCCATCCGCAGGGCTACGGAAACGGCGTCCGAGTAGTAGTGCCCTCGAATACGCCTAATGACCTTCTCACCGCAGGAGGATTTCAAGCAGTGAGCGTAGCTGGCCAGCGTCCACTGTTCATTGCGCGCGGTTGCTGCCGCCTGAGCGATAGCAAGAGGCAGGTCGCCGAGCCGCTCAGCGATAGCATCCGCGGTATCTCGGTCCTGTGAGCCGGTCACGGTTAGCAGGTACTTGATTGACTTCACTCGGGAGAAAACACCGACGGAGATGCCTTTCCACCCGTTTTCCTCCCAGTCAGCTTCTCGGCTCGTTGTCGTTGCAACAACACGCAAGCCTGTACCCCTCGGAATGCGGTCCCTCAGGTCCTCGATGTCCTCGACGTTGTCGAAGACGATGAGCCTGTCGGCAGCAGGCGCGTTCCATAAGTGGCGGAGACAACGACGGACGATTATGTCCTGATCGTCTAGGTCGCTCGTGTCAATCTGAAGTTGCTTGGCGAGTTCGACCAGGTCGCTCTGGATTGATTCGCGTGATACCGCGTTTATCCATGCGACAAGGTTCCAGTTTGCGTCTTCGCACTGTTTGGCGAGAGAAGCAGCAAGCTGAGTTTTCCCACAGCCGCGCATACCCAAGAGGACTGTGCGATCTCTCTTCGGATCGGTGATCACCTTTTTCAATTGTTTGTGCTCGTCGCGCTCGACAAAACGTTCTCCCGCTACCACGTCCGGTCGACTACCGAAAAAGACGCGGCTCGGAGTGGAGGAAAGGTGCTGTTGTGCTAGCTTTTTGACGACCCGATTCGTTTCAAGGTTGATAGCCCGATCCTCTTGGACTCCGTGCTCAATACGATTCATCTGCATCTTTGCCGAGAGGGAGTCACGCAACAAGCTAATAAGCGCAACCTTGTCGAATCTATCGAAGTTATGAGCGCATCCGACAAATTCCGCGGATACACGTCTGAGGAGTTTTTCGTACAGTGTCTCTGTTGTGTCGTCGCACCAGTCGGGAAGTGGTTCAGCCCTATGTACCAATATTTTGAAAAAGCTATCCGGCAGCCGTGCTGCATCCAGAAGGGCGTCGTCGTCCTGTGCGAGCTGTTTGACCGTGAGACGCGTTGTTTCGATCAGCGCGTCAACAGTAGACTCAATCTCATCTTTTTCTAGTCCCTGATCTTTGAGATTGGCACTGATGCTGCGAACCTCCTCTTTTATTGCCTTGAAGAGTGATCGAATCAATTCCTTGTTTGGGTCTGAAACTGTTTCGTTCTTTATGTCTTCGATAAGACCAATGCAGTCTTTGGCTCCCTCAATCGCATCCAAAATGCGGTCTGCTTCGGGTCCCAGGCCAGCTGCTTTCAGTAAGCTAACGATAATGGTGATTGCCAGATCTGCCGTTTTGACATTCGTGCTCATGCGCACATTCTACATACGAACGGGAGCGTATGTAACCGGGCATAAAATGGTGTGCCAGTGGGGCCGGAAGCTCTTGCTTCCGGCCCCACACCGTGCCTGTCTGCCTGTTTGTCAGCGCGCGCTTGCTGTGCCCGAACGCGCGCCAGAATTGACCGTCAGAGGGTGAGGTGCTCAGGCCTCGTGGATGCGCTCCTCGACGACGTCCTCGCCGGCAACGAGCTTGCCAGAGGCACCCGCCCCCAGCTGCTCCATGGCCAGGCGGCCCACCATCTGCTGGTTCGTCGTCGTGCGCTGCGAACGCGCACCCGACAGGAAGCTGAAGAACCAATTCACCAGCGTGCCCACCTGCGACTTGAAGCCGACGATGTAGAGCAGGTGCAGGAAACACCAGGCCACCCACGCGGTGAAGCCCGTCATCTTCGTGTTACCCATCATCACGACCGCCTTGAAGCGCGCGATCGTCGCCATCGAACCCTTGTCGAAGTAGGAGAACTCCGTGGCCTTCGGCTTGCGGCCCGCCAGGCGCGCCGCCACCGTGTCGGCGGCGAAGCGCGCGGACTGGATCGCGCCCTGCGCGACGCCGGGCACGCCCGGGAACGCCATCATGTCACCCAGCACGAAGATCTCGGGGTGCCCTGGCAGGGTGAGGTCCTTGTTGACGGTGACGCGGCCTGCGCGGTCCACCTCGGCGCCCGTCGCCTCGCCCAGGGCCCGGCCCAGCGGACTCGCGGACACGCCCGCAGCCCACACCTTGCACACGGACTCGATCCGTTCCTCTTCGCCGGACTTGTACTTGAGCGTCACGCCCTCGGCATCCACGTCGGTCACGAAGGCGTTCATCTTCATCTCGACACCCAGCTTGGCCAGCGCCTCCTCGGTCTTATGCCCGAGCTGCTCGCCGAACGGGGGGAGCGGGTGCTCGGCGCCGTCCACCAGGATGACGCGAGCCTTCGTCGGATCGATGTTGCGGAACTCGCCCTTCAGCGTGTGAGAGGCGAGCTCGCGGATCTGTCCCGCCATCTCGACGCCCGTCGGGCCCGCGCCCACGACGACGAAGGTGAGGAGCTTGCCCACCAGAGCGGGATCGGGCTCGATCTCCGCCAGCTCAAACGCGCCGAAAATACGCGCGCGCAGCTCGAGCGCGTCATCGATCGTCTTCATGCCCGGCGCGAACACCGCGAAGTGGTCGTTGCCGAAGTAGGACTGGCCCGCGCCCGCCGCCACGATCAGCGTGTCGTACTCGGTGTGCTCATACTTGTTGTGGTTGCGCCACTTGATGACGCGCGCCTCGACGTCGATCTCCTCGACGAGCGCCTGCAGGACGGTCACGTTCTTCTGCTTCCGCAGGATCTCGCGCGTCGTGGGGGCGATGTCGCCCTCGGAGAGGATGCCCGTGGCCACCTGGTAGAGCAGGGGCTGGAACAGGTGGTGCGACGTGCGGGCCAGGATGGTGATGTCGGCGTCGACCTTCTTTAGTCGACGAGCAGCCGTCAGGCCTGCGAAACCAGAGCCGATGATGACGATGCGATGGCGGGGCATAAGACTCTCCTTCGATTAAGCAAGGCTAATCTTACCTAAATGTGATGCACATAAATTGTGATGTCGCGCGCACTTGTCTCTAGCGTTCCGACGCCGAGAACAGCTCCGCCGCCCCGAGCGGATCAGGCTTGCCCGTCGCCGTCGTCGGCAGCTCGTCGACGACCGCAATCCGACGCACCTTCTCCCAGGGTGCCAGGGACTCGCTCAGGGCCTCCGACAG
>ERZ772935.264-NODE-264-length-21398-cov-6.973153_pt1 | contig 21398 bp, 19 predicted proteins | sample MGYA00511683_ERZ772935 | MGnify/ENA primary metagenome ERZ772935 (study PRJEB29015, sample SAMEA2738086) | human oral metagenome | biome: human oral; feature: human-associated habitat; material: saliva | place: China | collected 2228 ...
TGCCTTCTGAATTTCAGAAGGCTTTACCAGTATTAGAAAAAATTAAAGAAGCAGGATTTGAGGCTTATTTTGTGGGTGGCTCTGTTAGGGATGCCCTACTCAATCGCCCCATCCATGATGTGGATATCGCGACTTCATCTTATCCTGAAGAGACCAAGCAGATTTTTCCACGCACAGCTGATATCGGCATTGAGCATGGGACCGTTTTGGTTTTAGATGGAGATGAAGAGTACGAGGTCACCACTTTTCGGACAGAAGATGTCTATGTAGACTATCGTAGACCAAGCGCAGTTTCTTTTGTGCGTTCGTTGGAAGAAGACCTCAAACGCCGAGATTTCACAGTCAATGCCTTTGCTTTGGATGAGACAGGGGAAATCGTTGATTTATTTGACGGGCTCAAAGATTTAGAAAATCAAGTTTTGCGAGCAGTTGGAGTTGCCAGTGAGCGTTTCAACGAAGATGCTCTACGCATCATGCGAGGCTTTCGTTTCCAAGCAAGTCTAGGTTTTGAGCTTGAGCAAGCAACCTTTAAAGCCATGAAGACCTTAACGCCACTTTTAGAAAAAATATCTGTGGAGCGTACTTTTGTCGAATTTGATAAACTTCTACTAGCTCCTCATTGGCGAGTAGGTTTGTCTTCCATGATTGAAAGTCAAGCTTATAATTATCTTCCCGATATGGTAGGCAGTCAGGAGAAACTCCAGTCTTTATTTGATTTAGAAAATGATTTTACTTTTGAATCTTCTGAACAAGCTTGGGCAGCACTTTTATGGGTTTTAGAAGTGAAAGATGCTCAACAATTTTTGATGCATTGGAAGACTTCACGCCAATTTGCTAAGAAAGTACAGGATTTGCTGTCTATTTTGGCTCTCCGAGAGGAAGGGGAACTCGGTAAGCGTGATTGTTACCGTTTTGATTTGGACTTGCTTCTACAGGCTGAAAATCTTCGCAGAGCACAAGGGAAGGAAGTCAATCCACAAGCAATCACAGAAACCTACGAGAGCTTGACCATACATGATAAGAAAGAGATGCAAATCAATGGAGGTATTCTCATCAAAGAGTATGGCTACCAGCCAGGTCCTGATTTGGGAGATGCTTTAGAGAAAATTGAATATGCTATTGTCGATGGAGAGTTAGAAAATGACCTTCAAGCCATCCATACTTATCTAAGGGAGAAAAAATGAGTGATTTTATTGTTGAAAAACTAAGCAAATCCGTTGGTGACAAGACAGTCTTTAAAGATATTTCCTTTATCATTCATGACTTGGACAGAATCGGTCTTATTGGGGTCAATGGAACTGGGAAAACAACCCTTCTAGATGTGCTTTCAGGTGTTTCAGGTTTTGATGGCGATATTAGCCCTTTTTCAGCAAAGAGTGATTACAAGATTGGTTATTTGACCCAGAATCCGGAATTTGATGATAGCAAGACTGTCTTAGATACTGTTTTATCCAGTGACCTCAAGGAAATCCAGTTGATTCGTGAGTATGAACTGCTTATGCTCAGCTACAGTGAGGACAAGCAGTCGCGTCTAGAACGGGTCATGGCGGAGATGGATTCTCTCCAAGCATGGGAAATCGAAAGTCAGGTCAAGACTGTTCTCAGTAAACTAGGCATTCAAGAATTATCAACTCCTGTTGGAGCTTTGTCGGGTGGTCTTCGTAGACGGGTTCAATTGGCACAAGTGCTTTTGGGTAACCATGATCTCTTGCTTCTTGATGAGCCAACCAACCACTTGGATATTGCGACCATCGAGTGGCTGACACTTTTCTTGAAGAATTCCAAGAAGACCGTCCTCTTCATCACCCACGATCGTTATTTCCTAGATGCTCTATCTACGCGAATTTTTGAATTGGATAGAGGTGGATTAACAGAGTATCAAGGGAACTATCAAGATTATGTTCGCCTCAAAGCTGAGCAGGATGAGCGCGATGCAGCTCTCCTTCACAAAAAGGAACAACTTTATAAGCAGGAATTAGCCTGGATGCGCAGACAACCGCAAGCGCGTGCAACCAAGCAACAGGCTCGAATCAATCGTTTTTACGATTTGAAAAAGGAAGTTTCAGATACTAGCCTTGATACAGACTTGACCATGAATTTTGAAACCAGCCGTATCGGTAAAAAAGTTATCGAGTTTAAGGATGTTTCCTTTGCCTATGACGATAAACCGATTCTGAAACATTTTAATCTTTTGGTACAAGCCAAAGACCGTATCGGAATCGTCGGGGACAATGGTGTTGGGAAGTCAACCCTTCTTAACCTTATTGCAGGAAGACTTGAAGCGACTGAAGGACAAGTTATCATCGGTGAAACAGTTCGTATCGCTTATTTCTCTCAACAAATCGAAGGTTTAGATGAAAGTAAGCGGGTTATCAATTACCTGCAGGAAGTGGCAGAAGAGGTTAAGACTAGCGGTGGTACTACGACATCCATTGCAGAATTACTAGAACAATTTCTCTTCCCTCGTTCAACGCACGGTACCTTGATTGAGAAGCTATCAGGAGGAGAGAAGAAACGTCTTTACCTCCTTAAACTTCTGCTAGAAAAGCCCAATGTGCTGTTATTAGACGAACCGACAAATGACCTAGACATTGCGACCTTAACAGTTCTAGAAAATTTCTTACAAGGTTTTGCAGGACCAGTCTTGACAGTTAGTCACGACCGCTATTTCCTTGATAAGGTAGCAACTAAGATTCTTGCTTTTGAAGGTGGGACCATCCGCCCTTTCTTTGGACATTACACAGACTACCTTGATGAAAAGGCCTTTGAAGCAGAATCAGTAACACAAAGTCAAAAAGTTGAGAAGGAAAAAGTCGTTAAAGTCCGTGAAGAGAAGAAACGGATGACGTACCAAGAAAAACAGGAGTGGGCAAGTATTGAAGGTGATATCGAAGCCTTGGAAAACCGCATCTCTTCTATAGAGGAAGAAATGCTAGCAAATGGTTCTGACTTTGGGAAACTAGCTACCCTTCAAAAAGAGTTAGACGAGAAAAATGAAGACTTACTGGAAAAATATGAACGCTATGAATATTTAAGTGAGTTAGTATAATGGAAGAAACAATTATTAAATGGAGTAGGTAGTAGGAAAATCGTCTTGAGCCTTATTCTTTACCTACTAGAATTGGCTCTTCTACTTTGGATCCTTTCGTTTTTGCTGAGCTATCCCGAAGAAGCACCTGAGGGATTGGTGGCTTTAATTCTCTTTATCGGTTTCTTAATCATCATCGTTGGCTTCATTTTGTATCAACATTTGCGACGGCTTTTTTCTGATAAAGAGTATTTGAAATGTACGGCTCAAGGATTTTTCTATAAACCATATCCAAAGAAAGACTGGCAGTTTTATTCCTGGGGACAGGTAGAAAAGTTTGCTCTCACGAGAATTAAGGGTAGTAGAAATGCAAGGGATTTTTATATGATTGAGGTTCAGTTTTATGACAAGGAACTTTTAAAATCCAACTTTTTCTGGTATCGTCTTCGAAGTAGATTTACAAGTTCAAAACATTCTAACGTTTTGAAAATCCCAATCTATTTGCTGGATGTTGGCTTACCAAAGAGAGTATTTGAAACCATGTCTTACTTTGAGCGAGAGTGGCGCATCCAACAAAATCGTCAACGAAATCAAAGCACTAAAAGCAAAAAGAAGTAAGTACTTCATTCAGCGAATGCTAGCAACAATTGAAGAAAAAATGAGAAGTCTTGTACCAAGTATCAAGGCTTCTTTCTATTTTGCTTTTCTAGGAATTATGGTATAATAGGGAGTAAAAACTTTAAAAGAAAGAAACGCTATGAATTTAAAAGATTACATTGCAAGTATTGAAAATTATCCACAAGAAGGAATTACTTTCCGTGATATCAGCCCATTGATGGCAGATGGAAATGCCTACAGCTACGCTGTTCGTGAAATTGTTCAATATGCTACTGACAAAAAAATTGATATGATCGTAGGACCAGAAGCACGTGGATTTATTGTTGGATGTCCAGTTGCTTTTGAGTTGGGAATTGGTTTTGCACCTGTTCGTAAACCAGGGAAATTGCCACGTGAAGTGATTTCAGCTGACTACGAAAAAGAATATGGTGTTGATACTTTGACCATGCACGCAGATGCTATCAAACCAGGTCAACGTGTTCTTATTGTAGATGACCTCTTGGCAACAGGTGGTACTGTTAAAGCGACAATCGAAATGATTGAAAAATTAGGTGGTATCGTTGCAGGTTGTGCTTTCTTGATTGAGCTTGATGACCTCAAAGGCCGTGATGCAATTGGAGATTACGACTATAAAGTGCTCATGCATTATTAATGAAAAACAGTCCTTGGGGCTGTTTTCTCGTCATTTGATATAAAATAAGGCTATATCTAGTTAGAGAAAAACTATAATTGAAAACTATACCTTCTTACAGTATAATAAAGGGAAAGAAAGTTGCCAATTGGAAAGTCTAATTGGTGATAACAGTTTAACACGTACCCAGTATTGATATTGTAAGGAGATTTCCATGCCGATTCGAATTGAAAAAAAATTACCAGCAGTCGATATTTTACGAACGGAAAATATTTTCGTCATGGATGACCAAAGGGCGGCTCACCAAGATATCCGACCCTTAAAAATTCTTATCTTAAATTTGATGCCCCAAAAAATTGTAACAGAGACACAACTTTTACGGCATTTGGCAAATACTCCACTCCAGTTGGATATTGACTTTTTGTATATGGAAAGTCACCAGTCTAAAACGACTCGCTCTGAGCATATGGAAACTTTTTATAAAACTTTTTCAGAGGTTAAAGAGGACCATTTTGATGGGATGATTATTACAGGAGCTCCAGTTGAACATCTGCCTTTTGAGGAAGTTGACTATTGGGAGGAATTTACCCAAGTTATTGAATGGTCTAAGAGTCACGTCTTTTCAACTCTACATATTTGCTGGGGTGCCCAGGCAGGACTATACTACCGTTATGGTGTGAAAAAATACAATATGGAGAGAAAAATATCTGGAATATATCCTCAGGATGTTTTAAAAGATAGTCATCTTTTGTTGCGAGGTTTTGATGATTTATATGTCTCTCCGCATTCTAGACATACCGAGGTTTTAAAAGAAGATATTTTGAATCATACTAATTTAGAGATTTTGGCATCTGGTGATGAGGTTGGAGTGTCAATCCTCGCTAGTAGAGATTTAAGAGAAGTTTATAGTTTTGGACATTTGGAGTATGATCGTGATACTCTTGCTAAAGAATACTTTAGAGATTTAGATGCTGGTTTAAACCCCCATATACCGGAAAATTATTTTAAAAATGATGATATCCATACTCGTCCATGTATGCTGTGGAGTTCTTCAGCAGCTCTCTTTTTCAGTAACTGGGTAAATTATGCAGTTTACCAAGAAACACCGTTTGAGTGGAAGAGTGCGGAAGATGATGTGTCTCATTTTGGATATTTATAAGAGGAATTATGACATATTTAGATGCTTTCAAATCAGGAAACTTAGTGTTACCGAGTGACCTGCTCTTACATTACAATCAACTGTTCTCGTCAAGCGATGATTTCTTGGTTTGGCAATTCTTTTACCTACAGAATACAACGGCTTTAGGTGAATTGTCTCCAAGTCAGATTGCTGAAAAAATCGGTAAAAATGTCACTGAAGTCAATCAGGCTATTTCAAGACTGACAGATAAAGGGTTGCTTCAATACCGAACCATTGAACTTAATGGTGAAATAGAAGTAATCTTCGATGCAACTCTTGCCTTGGAGCGCCTAGACCAACTTTTTGAAAAACAAGCTCCAAATCAGGTGCAATCTGCTCCAAATGATTTAAAGAGCTTGGTAGATACTTTCCAACAGGAGCTAGGCCGTCTTTTGAGTCCTTTTGAAATTGAAGATTTAGAGAAAAGTTTAAAGGAAGATGGAACTAGTGCAGACTTGATAAAGGAAGCCTTGCGTGAAGCTGTTTTGAATGGGAAACTAAATTGGAAATACATCCAAGCAATTCTCCGCAACTGGCGTCATGAAGGGATTAAGAGTGTAGCTCAAGTAGAAGCTAAGCGCTTAGAAAGAGAAGCAAGCAATCCTCAAAATGTACAAGTCTCATCCGATTTCAAAAACGCTATGGATCTATGGAAAGACTAATAATGAATAATAAAAAAACTTGCCAATCAGGCAAGTTTTTTTGTTTTTAATTAGCAAGTCCCCAAACGCTGAGAGAACGTTCAGCTACTGGGAAATCTCCGTATCCATCCGAATTGATAGTTACTTGATCAGAATGATTACCGAGTAAATCAACAAAGGTTTGTTCAGCCCATTCTGGACCTACAAACATGGTTTTGTAATTCTCTTGAGCGTTTGAGATAAGAATGGCAAGAGGCGATTGGTTGTCAGCTCCAGAACGGACCCAACCGATACAATTAGGGTCATCAAAGTAGTCCGTCTGCTCTCCATAAGCCAAATCTTTTCGGATAGCTAAGAGACAGTCAAGAACTTCTTTAAAATCTTGCTGAGCATATTGACCAGAGATACCGTAGTAGTCTCCATAAAAGACACAAGGGAGACCCTGCTCGCGCAAAAGAATAAGAGCATAGGCTGCTGGTTTAAACCATTCTTCTACAGTAGATTCTAAAGCTTGTCCTCGTTGAGTATCATGGTTTTCGACAAAGGTTACAGCTTTATCTGGTTTGATTTGAACCAGACTATCATTAAAGATGGTACGCAAATCGTAGTCTGCACCAGCCTGGCTTGCTTCAAAGAGACTCATATGGAGTCGGACATCGACAAGGTCAAAGCGTTCTTCGATTTTATCAAGGTATTCAAGGTTGGCATCCTTGTCTGGATTCCAGAATTCTCCAAAGACATAGAAGTCTTGTCCATATTTCTCTTTGATGTCACGAATGAAATTACGCATAAAGAAGGAGTCGATATGCTTGACTGCATCTAAGCGGAAGCCTGTTATACCAGTCGTTTCCATGAACCAATCTGCCCAATCGTAGATATTTTGTATGACTTCTGGATGCTTGAAATCTAGGTCCGCATACATGAGATAGTCATAGTTACCATTTTCATTATCGACTAATTCCTCGTGGGCCCACCCCTTATTATCTCCCTGGATAAGGTAAATACCAGCCTTCCGTCTTTTGGCATCATAGTCAGTTCCAGTAAAATGGTACCAGTGCCAGTGGAAATCATTGTAGGTGTTTTGTCTTCCATCAAAAGTAAAGTTTGTCCAACCATTGATGGTAAAAGGTTCTCCGAGTTCAATTGTGCGATCTTCTGGGTCGACTTCAATAACCTGGAAAGATTCCAAACGGTCTGCAGCTGCCTTGTGGTTTAAGACGACGTCAGCCATAGGTTGAATCCCATGTGATTTAAGTGTTTGAATGGCTTGAAGATAGTCTTCTTTGAAACCATACTTGGTGCGGACAGTCCCTTTCTGGTTGAACTCACCAAGGTCAAATAGGTCATAGACCCCATAGCCTACATCTTTTTCGTTGGTAGCTTTAAAAGCTGGTGGCATCCAGACATGGCTGATACCGAGATCGGCTAGGTGTGGAGTATCTTCAGCTAGACGCGTCCAGTGCTGGCCGTCGTGGGGCAGATACCATTCAAAGTATTGCATGAGTGTTTGATTTTGCATGATGTTTCCTCTTACTTGTCAATCTTGTTCTTTATTCTATCATAAAGTATCGGTTAGCTCAAACGTTTGCGTAAAACTGAATAATAAGTTTTTGACTAATTTATATAAAATATTGATTTTTAAAATGAAAGCGCTATAATTACAATAAATTACATAGATAAAGAGAGGAGATTTCTCATGATTGAATTTCAAAATGTTAGTAAGGTGTATGGTGATAAAGAGGCCTTGAGCAATCTCAATTTGCAGATTGAAAATGGGGAGATTATGGGCTTGATTGGCCATAATGGGGCTGGAAAATCGACCACTATAAAATCCTTAGTCAGTATTATTTCGCCCAGCAGTGGTCGTATTTTGGTAGACGGTCAGGATTTATCGGAAAATCGCTTGGCTATCAAACGAAAGATTGGCTACGTAGCAGACTCGCCTGACTTATTTTTACGCTTAACGGCCAATGAATTTTGGGAATTAATCGCCTCCTCTTATGATCTGACTAGCTCTGACTTGGAGGCTAGTCTAGCTAGGCTATTGAAAATTTTTGATTTTGCTGAAAATCGCTATCAGGTCATTGAAACTTTTTCTCACGGAATGCGTCAGAAAGTCTTTGTCATCGGGGCACTCTTGTCTGATCCTGATATCTGGGTCTTGGATGAACCCTTGACTGGTTTGGATCCCCAGGCTGCCTTTGATTTGAAGCAAATGATGAAGGAACATGCACAAAAAGGTAAAACAGTTTTGTTTTCGACCCATGTCTTAGAGGTAGCCGAGCAAGTCTGTGATCGGATTGCCATTTTGAAAAAGGGGCATTTGATTTATTGTGGTAGCGTGGAGGACTTGAGAAAAGACCACCCAGATCAGTCTTTGGAAAGTATCTACCTTAGCCTTGCTGGTAGAAAAGAGGAGGTTACAGATGCGTCTCAAGGTCATTAAAAAATTAGTTGATATCAATATTCTCTATTCATCTAAAGAAGCTAATTTGGCTAACCTACGAAAGAAGCAAGCTAAGAATCCTGATAAAAAGGTTGATGTATCAGGGAAATTGTTGCGTTCTTATCTTGCTTCTAGTTTGTTGCTACTCATCTTATTTTCTAATCTAGCCTTTCGTTTTCCTTTTGAGGAAATGCCAAGTTTTTTTAGTACCATGGTTGCTATTTTACTGGTGCTTGCCTTTTCAACGTCTTTCACTGCATTTTACAATGTCTTTTATGAGAGTAAGGACTTGGCCTCCTATAGTCCCTATGCCTTTAAAGAATCAGAGATTATAATTGCTAAAGGACTGTCTGTCCTCTTGCCAGCTCTAACTGGAATTGTACCAATCCTAGCTTATTTTCTAGTCCTCTACATTAGGCTAGCTCCTACTCTTTGGCTGGGTTTGCCCTTGATGTTGCTGTCCTTGGCCTTATTATTTGTCTCTGTGACTCTAATGATGGTAGTGGCAGTGCATTTCTTGGCTCAAACTGCGGTTTTTAGAAAGTATCAGTCTATTTTTGCGAATGTGATGATTGGGATAGGGGTTATCACGCCTTTATTATTTGTCTTCTTTCTACAGTCGACTTCTGGAGATATAGTTGACAGAGTTAGAGACATTCCACCTCTTCTTTATCCTATTCATCTCTTTTACAAAATAGCAGTGGAGCCTTTTTCGACAGAGGCTATACTGGGTCTGCTCGCTTGGATAGGACTAACTCTCTTCTTACTTTATCTGACCAAAAAGAAGGTTCTTCCTCGTTTTTATGACATTATCCTGCTTAACAGTGAGGAGAAAGTCATAAAAGAACGTCGCAGTAAAGAGGGGATTTCAACGACTAAAAAGGGATTTTTCCGCATGGTTTTACGCTACAACCTCTCCCTATTGGGACAGGGGACTGGCGTCATTACAGTGCTTTTTACAAGTACCTTTCTTCCTTATATCATGATGATTGGATTGATTTCCAAAATTCGAGATTCTCAGTTAGTTCCAGATATTCATACTCCATACTGGTTACCCTTATTTTTTGTAGGAGTGTTTATAGCAGTTTTAAATAACAATATCACAAGTCTACCTTCAATCGGGCTATCTCTGGAGAGGGAAAATTTTGATTTTCTGAAGAGTTTGCCCTTTGACTTTGCTCGTTATGTGAAAGTGAAATTTTGGATTATATTTGCTGTTCAGTCCTTTTTACCTATCGTGATTTTACTTGGTCTTTCCCTTTATTTAGGCTTGCCAATCCTTTCGATGATTTACCTTCTTGCGGCATGGATTCTTGCCAGTGTTATCCTTGCTTGTCGCCATTATTTTAAGGACGTGAAAAACCTGTCAACTAATTGGACTAGTATTACGGACCTGGTGAATCGTTCAAATGGCATAGTCACAATGGTTCTATTGCTTATTTATAGTGCAATCCTAATGTCCCTTGTAATTGGTAGCTTATTCTTGGTTCAGTCTCTCTCCGCTATCCTTGCCATCAGCTTGGGAGTAGGAGCTCTCATCCTCCTGCTTGGTCTTGCTATATTTAGCTGTCATTACTATCTATCACGCATATTGACAGAAATAGAAAAAAGATAAGATAGTTGGTCGCTTGCATGATAAATTTTATAAAAAGAAATGCTCCTCCAAGACGGAAGAGCATCTTTTATTGTGATTCTCACACAATTACTTCCTAATTTTTAATTAGTATTAGTATACCATTTTTTAAAACGAGAGTAAAAAAGCAAGGGTTGTTTCTATTTTGTGAATTTTCAACAAATTTGATATAATTGTATCTATGAACAAAGTATTCGTCAGTCGGCGTGTTGAAAAAAAGCTCCACAAAGGTCATGTACTTTTGGAGGAAGTTGATTTTCCAGATTTATCTGAAACTGATCAGGAAGTTGAACTTTTCAGCCAAAGCAATGACTTTTTAGGGAAGGCTTATCTATCTCGTCAAAATAAGGGAATTGGTTGGTTTGTATCTAACCAGAAAATCTCCTTTAATCAAACCTTCTTTGAAAGTTTGTTTGAGCAAGCCAAACTAAAACGTTCTACCTACTATCAAGATGAGTTGACCACTGCCTTTCGTTTGTTTAATCAAGAAGGCGATAGTTTTGGTGGAATGACTGTGGACCTCTATGGGGATTATGTTGTTTTCTCTTGGTATAACTCCTATATTTATAGTCTTCGTCAAGAGATTATTGCAGCTTTTCATCAAGTTTTTCCAGAAGTCTTAGGTGCTTATGAAAAGATACGCTTTAAAGGTCTAGACTACGAGTCTGCTCATATCTATGGTCAAGACGCTCCTGAATTTTTCACGATTCTTGAAAATGGAGTCCTTTACCAGGTCTTTATGAATGATGGGTTGATGACAGGTATTTTCTTAGACCAACATGATGTTCGTGGAAGTTTGGTTGATGGTTTAGCTATGGGGAAATCCTTGCTTAATATGTTTTCCTATACAGCTGCTTTTTCAATTGCTGCAGCCATGGGAGGCGCGAGTGAAACAACCTCGGTTGACCTAGCCAAACGGTCGAAAGAGTTGTCAGTGGCTCATTTTGAAGCTAATGGCATTAGTCTTGAAAACCATCATTTTATCGTCATGGATGTCTTTGAGTATTTTAAATATGCTAAACGTAAAGGTTTGAGCTATGATGTGATCGTGCTAGACCCACCAAGCTTTGCTCGCAATAAAAAACAAACCTTCTCAGTAGTAAAGGATTATCACAAGTTGATTTCCCAAAGTCTCGATATTTTAAATCCGGGAGGCATCATCATTGCTAGTACCAATGCTGCCAATGTTTCCCGCAAGAAATTTACAGAACAAATTGATAAAGGGTTTGCAGGAAGAACCTATCAGGTACTAAATAAATATGGACTTCCAGCAGACTTTGTTTTTAACAAAAAAGATGAAAGTAGTAATTACCTCAAGGTGATTAGTATGAAGGTAACTAAATGAAATTAGTCGTTTCTGTTATGCCAAAGAGTTTAGAAGAAGCGCAAGCAATTGATGCAAATCGTTATGTAGATGCAGATATTATCGAGTGGCGAGCTGATTTTCTACCAAAAGATGAAATCTTACAAGTTGCACCAGCAATTTTCGAGAAATTTGCTGGACGAGAATTACTTTTTACCTTGCGTACTCGTGCTGAGGGGGGTGAGATTGACTTGTCAGCTCAAGAGTATGTTCAAGTCATTAAGGATGTCACCCAGCTCTATCAACCTGAATATGTGGATTTTGAGTATTTTGGAAATAAGGATGTTTTTGATCAGATGTTAGATTTCCCAAATTTAGTTTTGAGTTATCATAACTTTCAAGAAACACCTGAAAATATGATGGAAATTTTATCAGAACTAACTAGCCTGAATCCAAAAGTAGTGAAAGTATCAGTTATGGCCCATACCGAACAAGATGTATTAGACCTGATGAACTTTACTAGAGGTTTTAAAACCCTTAATCCTGAACAAGAATATGTGACTATCTCTATGGGGAAAGTAGGTAAAGTTTCTCGTATTACTTCTGATGTTACGGGTTCCAGCTGGTCATTTGCAAGCTTAGATGTAGCTAGTGCTCCAGGACAGATTTCTCTGTCAAATATGAAAAAAATTCGGGAGATTTTGAATGAAGATTGATGGCTACACACGTCTAGCTGCTGTCGTTGCAAATCCTATCAAACATTCTATTTCTCCTTTCATTCATAATAGTGCTTTTCAGGCAACAGAGACTAACGGTGTCTATCTAGCCTGGGAAGTTAAAGCGACTGATTTATCAGAAACAGTTGTCAATATTCGCCGCTACCAGATGTTTGGAATCAATCTGTCCATGCCCTACAAGGAGCAAGTGATTCCTTATTTGGATCAGTTGAGTGAGGAAGCCCGTCTGATTGGTGCTGTGAATACAGTAGTGAATCAAGAAGGAACTTTAATTGGATATAATACAGATGGCAAGGGATTCTTTAAGAACTTGCCTTCTTTTGAAATTTCCGGAAAAAGAATGACTTTGTTGGGAGCTGGTGGAGCTGCTAAATCTATTTTAGCTCAGGCAATTTTAGACGGTGCTGATCAAATTTCTGTTTTTGTTCGCTCGTCTTCTATGGAAAAAACAAGAATATATCTTGAAAAATTACGGGTGGAAACAGATTTTAAAGTTGACTTATATGATTTAGAAAATGTTCAAATCTTACAAGAAATAATCCACCAGTCTGACTTACTGGTGAATGCTACTAGTTTAGGAATGGACGGAAAATCATCACCAGTTCCTACAAACCTGAATTTGCCTCCACAAGTCTTGGTGGCAGATATTATTTATCAGCCTTTCGAAACACCATTTCTACAATGGGCTAAAAGCAAAGGGAATGTAGCTGTTAACGGACTTGGTATGCTCTTATATCAAGCAGCAGAGGCTTTTAAACTATGGACAGGTAAGGAAATGCCAACAGATGAAATTTGGCAGTCCTTAACAGAAAAATATCACTAAAGAAAAGGAGCCACTAGAATGAAAATCAGAATTGACATTCTGCATCACCCTTATGAAATTCAGATTGAAAAAGGATGCCTATCTCAAGCAGGAAAATGGTTGAGAGAACTTTGGCAACCACAAAAAGTTGTTATCGTAACGGATAACCGTGTGGCTTCTCTCTATGCAGAAAAAGTAAAACTCAGTATTGAGGCTGCTGGTTTTCAAGTGGCGATTTTTGACTTCTTAGAAGGTGAAGAAAGAAAGAACCTAACAACTGTTCAGAAAGTCTACGAATTTTTAGTTAAACAAGGCTTAACTCGTAGTGATGGTATCGTTGCCCTCGGTGGTGGAGTTGTTGGAGATTTAGCTGGCTTCGTAGCCTCCACCTATATGAGAGGGATTCATTTCGTTCAAATTCCGACTAGTTTAACAGCCCAGGTTGATTCTTCTATTGGTGGTAAGACAGGAGTTAACACTTCCTTTGCAAAAAATATGGTGGGGACATTTGCCCAGCCAGATGGAGTCTTGATTGATCCACTTGTCCTTGAGACTTTGGGGAAAAGAGAATTGATTGAGGGAATGGGTGAGGTCATCAAGTATGGCTTGATCGAGGATATAGAACTATGGAATCTTCTGATAGAAATGGATGGTTCTGTGGAAAGTATTTTGGAACATTCAGAGAGTTTGATTGAGCATTCTTGTCAAGTGAAGCGCAAGATGGTAGTTGAAGATGAGTTGGATAATGGCATTCGTTTATATCTCAACTTTGGTCACACGATTGGCCATGCCATTGAAGCAACTGCTGGTTACGGAAAAGTCATGCACGGTGAGGCAGTAGCGATGGGAATGGTTCAGGTTTCTAAGGTAGCAGAACAAAAAGGCCTTATGCCAGCTGGAATCACTCAGTCTATCCGAGAAATGTGTCAGAAATTTGGCCTTCCTGTTGATTATGAAAACTGGGACCTTGATAAGCTCTATCAAGCTTTGACTCATGATAAAAAAGCGCGTGGGAATACCATGAAATTAGTTTTGGTGCCAGAACTTGGTTCAGCGACCATTCACCCAGTTTCTCTCAAGGAAATGAAAGATTACTTAGTAAAATAAGGAGAATGTATGAGATATTTAACAGCAGGAGAATCACATGGTCCTCGTCTGACAGCAATTATTGAAGGAATTCCAGCAGGACTGCCTTTGACTGCAGAAGATATCAATGAGGATCTCAAACGTCGCCAAGGTGGATACGGACGTGGTGGACGCATGAAAATCGAGAGTGATCAGGTTGTCTTTACTTCTGGAGTTCGTCACGGAAAGACGACAGGGGCTCCTATCACCATGGATGTCATTAACAAGGACCACCAAAAATGGCTGGATATCATGTCTGCCGAGGATATTGAGGATAAACTTAAAAGCAAACGAAAAATCACACATCCTCGTCCAGGTCACGCAGATTTAGTTGGTGGGATTAAATACCGTTTTGATGATTTGCGAAATTCTTTAGAACGTTCATCTGCCCGTGAAACAACTATGCGGGTTGCAGTTGGAGCAGTAGCCAAGCGGCTTTTGACTGAGCTAGATATCGAAATTGCCAATCATATTGTTGTTTTTGGTGGTAAGGAAATCAATGTTCCAGAAAACTTAACAGTCTCAGAGATTAAGAAACTGGCTGCCCAGTCTGAAGTTTCTATCGTCAACCAAGAACGTGAGCAGGAGATTAAGGACTATATTGACCAAATCAAACGTGATGGGGATACCATCGGAGGTGTTGTAGAGACAGTTGTCGGAGGTGTTCCAGTTGGTCTTGGTTCTTATGTCCAATGGGATCGTAAACTAGATGCAAGGCTAGCTCAAGCAGTTGTTTCTATCAATGCCTTTAAAGGTGTGGAGTTTGGTCTTGGTTTTGAGGCTGGTTACCGTAAAGGAAGCCAAGTTATGGATGAAATTATCTGGTCTAAAGAAGATGGGTATACCCGTCGGACCAATAATCTCGGTGGTTTCGAAGGTGGTATGACCAATGGTCAGCCCATTGTCGTTCGAGGTGTCATGAAACCCATTCCAACCCTATATAAACCATTGATGAGTGTGGATATCGAAACCCACGAGCCTTATAAAGCGACGGTGGAGAGAAGTGATCCAACTGCTCTTCCTGCAGCTGGGGTAGTTATGGAAGCAGTAGTTGCAACTGTCTTAGCCCAGGAAATTCTAGAAAAATTCTCATCTGATAATCTTGAAGAGTTAAAAGAGTCAGTGGTTAAACACCGTGAATACACGAAGAACTTTTAAGGAGTTCCTATGTCAAAAACCATCTATATTGTAGGTCTTGGCTTGATAGGGGCCTCAATGGCTTTGGGAATTAAACGAGATCATCCCGATTATGAAATTTTAGGATACAATCGAAGCAAGCCTTCAAGAGATATTGCATTGGAGCGAGGAATGATTGACCGTGCGACAGATGACTTTGCTAGTTTCGCTCCCTTAGCGGATATCATCATTCTGACCTTACCTATCAAACAAACCATTGCTTTTATCCAGGAGTTGGCAAGTTTGGACTTGAAAGAAGGCGTTCTTATCTCGGACGCAGGCTCGACCAAGTCGGCTATTGTGAATGCAGCAGAGGAGAATTTTGTAGGAAAGTCTGTTCGATTTATCGGTGGGCATCCCATGGCAGGAAGTCACAAGACAGGTGCTGCCTCAGCCGATGTCAATCTTTTTGAGAATGCCTACTATATCTTCACGCCATCTAGTCTGACTACTCCGGATACGCTCGAAGAAATGAAGAATCTACTTTCAGGTCTACATGCTCGTTTCATTGAAGTTGATGCGAGGGAGCATGATAAAGTAACCTCTCAAGTAAGCCATTTCCCTCATATATTGGCCTCTGGTTTAATGGAGCAGACGGCCCTTTATGCACGAGAACATGAGCTGGCTGGACGTTTTGCTGCCGGTGGATTTCGAGATATGACTAGAATTGCTGAGAGTGAACCAGGTATGTGGACTTCTATTCTCTTGTCCAATAGAGAGACAATACTAGAACGGATTGAAGATTTTAAGGGACGTTTGGATGAGATAGGTCAGGCAATCAAGGATGAAGATGAGGGCCAGATTTGGAATTTTTTCAATCAAGCGCGTGAACAACGACAGGCTATGGAAATCCACAAACGTGGAGGAGTAGACAGTTCTTATGATCTTTTTGTAGATATTCCCGATGAGGAAGATGTGATTTTACGCATCTTAGAATTACTTAGAGGAACTTCACTAGTTAATATCCACATCAATGAAGAAAATCGTGAAGATGTTCATGGGATTCTACAAATTTCATTTAAAAATGCTCAGGACTTGGAAAGAGCTGAGCATGTGATTACAGAAAATACTGACTACACAGTAGTCATCAAATAAGGAGAAAATCATGTCAAATATTTATGATAGTGCAAACGAACTAAGTCGCGGATTACGCGAATTACCTGAATACAAGGCTGTTAAGGAAGCAAAAGATGCTATCCAAGCAGATGCAGAAGCTAATAAAATCTTCGAGGATTATATTGCCTTCCAACAAGAAATTCAAATGATGGCTCAAACGGGACAAATGCCAGATGCGTCTTTCCAAGGGAAAATGGATTCTATAAGCAAGCAGATTGAAGGGAACGACCTAGTTTCAAGTTTCTTTAACAAACAACAACAACTGTCTATTTATCTATCAGATATTGAACGCATTGTCTTTGAACCAATTTCAGAATTGCTAAAATAAAAAAATTATTTTGTATATGATTTATTGGCATTTTTTCAATCGTATTTTTATTATCGGTAACTACTGTGTAAGCTAGAATTATTAGCCCAGACTGTTTAATAATGACTGTGGGAATGATTGTCTATACTAATAAACAAAATGAAAAACAAATTTGAAGGTTTCTAACTATAGAGCGGAGTTAATTGGAACAGAGAAAGATGCAAAGTTTGTCCCTGAAATCAATTTAACTGATTAGCCTTTGGGGGATTTCCTATGAAAAAGTTAATTTTACTCTTAATTATCCCTTTATTCTTTTTTATGCCGCTAGTGGCGGCTAATATGGTTGTTCCCGATCGGCCTTTAAATGGTATATACGATCCTAATGGTTATTTAACCACTAGTGTTGCAGAAACGTTAGAGAGTATGAATGCTGGAAGTGAAACCCAAGTAGGTATTTACATTGTAGATACCCTGGACGGTTCCAGTATCGAAGAGGTAGCCAACGAGGTTGCACGCAAATGGAAAATTGGGAAACAAGATTCCAACAGTGGAATTTTAATCGCTATTGCTATAAAGGATAGGAAGTTTCGTATTGAAACATCCAACGAAGCAGCAATTTGGCTACCTGACTCGAAGGCCAGTTCTTTACTAAATGATTCGAAGCCTTACATGAAAGAAGGGAAATATACTGATGCTCTTAACAGAATTCTAGTAGGTATTTCTAAAGCAAAATCTGGGAAATCTGAAATCATAAACAAGAAAGAGAATAAGAATACTCAGCTTCCAAAAAGCTTAGAATACACTGCAATAATTATTGCAATCCTTAGGATATGCTTTAACTACATTCCGTTATTTATCTTGGTGTATGCACTTTTAGCAACTTGCTTCGATTACTTAAAAAGATGTCGCTTTTCTAAGTATGAGTATGAAGGAAAGGGGAAGCTGTATCCAGATTTTCCTAACTTTGTACCTAACGATACGTGGACTGAAGAACGTAAATCGAACTATAAAAAAAATAAGCGTTTAATTAGGTCTCAGTATAACTACGCAGGATATAACAAACTCTATCCAGACTCAAAAGGTTTTCTGCCTAATGATACTTGGACTACATTACTGATAGAAGCATACTACGCAGAAGTTAAAAGAAAGCAACTAGATAGGCTGAACCGCTCTCAATACTCTTATAATGGGAAGGGAAAACTCTATCCAAACGATAAAGATTTTGTGAAGAATGCTTCTTGGACTTCCGAGCTCAAAAAAAGCTACTATGCTTCACAAAGAGTACAGTCAAGTTCTTATGGTAGATTAGATTCTTCTACATCTAGATATGATACTGGTAGTTCTAGTTCATCTTGGTCTTCTGATGATTGGGATGGCGGAGGATTTGATGGTGGTGGCTCTTCAGATAGCTGGTAAATTGAAAATGAAAAAAATTGATATTAAAGATCTTTAGGTTGAAATAAATCAAAAAGGAAAAAGTTTATTAAAAAGTATTTTTAACTATCATAAAGTCAGGAATCTTTAAGAAATTTCTGACTTTTTATGATAAAATAAGAAAAAGTATTGCCAGTATGAGGACCAGTATGAAATTAAAAACAAACATCAAGCACTTAAATGGTAGCATTCGCGTGCCTGGGGATAAGTCCATCAGTCATCGCTCGATTATTTTTGGAAGTTTGGCTGAGGGTGTGACCAAGGTCTATGATATTTTGCGTGGTGAGGACGTGCTCTCAACTATGCAAGTTTTTCGTGACCTTGGTGTTGAGATTGAAGATAAAGACGGTGTCATTACCATTCAAGGTGTTGGAATGGACGGATTAAAACCTCCGAAAAATGCCTTGGACATGGGAAATTCTGGTACCTCTATTCGCCTGATTTCGGGTGTCCTTGCTGGTGCAGAGTTTGAAGTGGAGATGTTTGGTGATGATAGTCTTTCAAAACGCCCTATGGACCGAGTAACCCTACCGTTGAAGAGAATGGGAGTTAGTATCTCGGGCCAAACGGAGCGAGATTTACCGCCTATACACTTGAGAGGTACTAAACATTTAACTCCAATCCACTATGAATTACCGATCGCCTCTGCCCAGGTCAAGTCAGCCTTGATTTTTGCAGCTTTGCAGGCTCAAGGGCAATCAGTCATTCTTGAGAAAGAATGCACACGTAATCACACAGAAGATATGCTACGTCAATTTGGTGGGGACTTGACTGTAGATGACAAGGAAATAACAATTAATGGTCCACAAACATTAACAGGTCAAACTGTAGTGGTGCCAGGAGATATTTCTAGTGCAGCCTTTTGGTTGGTAGCAGGTTTGATTGTACCAAATTCTCGAGTGGAATTTAAGAACGTTGGCATCAACGAAACACGCACAGGGATTCTTGATGTTATTCGAGCTATGGGTGGAAGATTGGAGATTACTGAAATCAATCCAATTGCTAAATCAGCAACCCTAACTGTTGAAACTTCAGACTTAAGAGGAACAGAGATTGGTGGATCTCTGATTCCACGCCTGATAGATGAATTACCGATTATCGCCCTTCTTGCAACGCAAGCAGAGGGAGTGACGATTATCAAAGATGCTGAAGAACTTAAAGTCAAAGAGACAGACCGTATTCAGGTTGTTGCAGACACCTTAAATAGCATGGGTGCTGACATCACTCCTACAGAGGATGGAATGATTATCAAAGGGCAGTCTACTCTTCACGGAGCTAGAGTTAATACCTTTGGTGACCATCGTATAGGGATGATGACGGCTATTGCAGCTCTTTTAGTCCCAGATGGAGAAGTAGAACTTGACCGCTCAGAAGCTATCAATACTAGCTACCCAGGCTTTTTCAATGATTTGGAGACTCTGATTCATGGCTAAAGTATTGCTAGGATTTATGGGAGCAGGAAAATCTACTGTTGCTAGAGGACTGGATCCTGATTTTGTGGATATGGATGTTGTGATTGAGCAAGGTATAGGAATGCCCATAGCCGATTTTTTTAAAGTAAAAGGGGAAGCAGCCTTCCGTAAGGTGGAGTCAGAAATTTTAGATGATTTGCTAAAAACAGATTTAGTCATTTCAACTGGTGGAGGAGTGGTTGTTTCTTCGAGAAATCGAGAATTGCTGAAGAAAAATGCCGATAATATCTACCTAAAAGCTGATTTTGAAACTCTTTATCAACGGATCGCGAGTGATAAGGAAAATCAACGCCCACTATTTTTAAATAATAGCAAGGAGGCTTTGGCTACGATTTTTAAAGAAAGACAAGCTTGGTATGAAGAAGTGGCTAGTCAGGTTGTAGATGTAGCAACATTAAGTCCAGAAGAAATTATAGAGGAACTGAGATGAAAATTGCCTATCTAGGTCCCAAGGGATCTTTTTCGCATAATGTTGTGCAAACGGCTTTTCCCCACGAGGAACTAGAGCCATTTTCAAATATCACAGATGTCATCAAGGCTTACGAACAGGGCTTGGTTGATTATTCTGTTGTCCCAGTTGAAAATTCCATTGAAGGAAGTGTCCATGAGACCTTAGACTATCTCTATCATCAAGCGAAAATTCAGGCTGTTGCAGAGATAGTACAACCGATTCAACAACAGTTAATGGCTGTTTCTGGACATTCAACCATCGAAAAAATATTTTCTCATCCGCAGGCACTCGCACAAGGTAAAAAATATATCGACCAGCATTTTCCTAATGCTGAATTAGAAGTAACAGCAAGTACAGCTTATGCAGCTAGATTTGTCGCAGAACATCCAGATCAACCTTTTGCAGCTATTGCTCCTAGAAATTCTGCTTATGAATATGGCTTAGAATTGATTGCTGAAGATATCCAAGAGATGGAAGCTAATTTCACTCGTTTTTGGGTCTTAGGTGCACAATTACCGGAGCTAGCTTTGCAGTTCTCAACTGAAAAAATGAGCCTGGCAGTTACCTTGCCAGACAATTTACCTGGCGCTCTTTATAAGGCGCTCTCTACCTTTGCTTGGCGAGGAATAGACTTGACAAAGATTGAGAGTCGCCCCCTTAAAACTGCTCTTGGTGAATACTTCTTTATTATCGATGTTGATTATAGAGATAAAGATTTAGTTCATTTTTCAAGAGAAGAATTAGAAGCTATTGGAATCCAATATAAAATTTTGGGAGCTTACCCTATTTATACTATACAGGATAAAGGAAAGGAGAATCTATGACTAGAGAAAATCCTTTGACACATCATGAAAAACTGAGATATGACTATCTTTTGAAAAACATTCATTATTTGAATGAAAAGGAACGGATAGAATTTGATTTTTTACATAGTAAACTAGAAGATCAGCAGAAAGTTTCTGAGATTAAACCCTACGAAGAATTAGAGGAGCTACCTCAGCAAACCAATAACATTGGTCTTCCAAGTTATGGAAATCGCAGTCGTAGTTCTCGCCATAAAGTTCCCAAGCAAAAAATTAAGAAAGTAAAAGAAAAGAAAGAAAAAGTCAAGAAACCTAAGAAACAACGTCGTTTCTCTTTTAAGCGTTTGCTCGCTTGGATTTTTACAATTTTACTTTTTGTAGCAATAGGGATGACTCTTATGTTTTTAAAAGGTTTTCAGTCAAGGGAAGATAATAAGCTAAAAGATGCCAAAGCTGCTCAGGTTGAAGTCTTCAATGGACAAGATACGCGTGATG